>ERZ772892.581-NODE-581-length-45079-cov-6.050973_pt1 | contig 45079 bp, 48 predicted proteins | sample MGYA00512126_ERZ772892 | MGnify/ENA primary metagenome ERZ772892 (study PRJEB29015, sample SAMEA2737697) | human gut metagenome | biome: human gut; feature: human-associated habitat; material: faeces | place: China | collected 2012 ... | reverse complement strand
AGATATTGCTAGATAGATTACTAACAGATTAGGTATAAAGATATCGACAGATTCCTATTTTTAGAGCTAAGGAGGTTTTGAAAGCATGGATATTATATATAAGCGACTTACAGAAAATGAATTAGATACATTTATCCAAATGAGAATTAATCAGCTTCATGAAGAAGGTGCTACAGAAGAAATTGACTTGGTTCCTAATTTGGAGGATTACTATAATAGGCATATGGCAGATGGAACATTTGTCTCATCATTAAAGGACTAGTAAAAATAATGTTTCTGCCGTAGGAACAGAAAAAGTTGCATAATATTCAAAAAATATTTATGAAGTCTATCAATTAATGAGTTTTCGTTGTATAATGTTTTTGTCGTACAGGGTCACTTTCCTTTGTACTGTTTTTGTGCAAATTCATTATACATCAGAAAGCCATGTACGATTTCTTTTTTATGAAAAAGTTGTAAGTGGTGTATATAAAGTGAGTTAATTATTATTATGGCGGTCCGCTAATGTATTATAAGGCGGACGGGACTAGACAATTTGGAAGTATAATAGAATTGCAGTCTCAAAAAGAAGTAGCTATAGAAGATATTACACCTCTAGTGCGTGGCTCAGAAGCTGATTCATTAGGAACTTTAAATATCGATAATTTTTTAATAAAAACAAGGGCTGTATCTAGCGATAGTATATCTCATTCTACTGCACGATACAGTTATAATCCAGATGGAAGATGTGGTTCTGTTGCAGGAGCCATTGTTTTGAATTATTATGATCGATATAAGTCACCGTCATATGTACCTAATAGTTTAGAATCTTCAGATGGCGTTGCTTTGATAAATGCACTTGTTGCAAGAATGGGAACAAGTACTAATTACATTGAGTTAAAAAGAGGATTATCGTTGTATATTAAGCAATACTATAAACCAACTACAGTAACTGCAAATACATATAGTTGGGGAGATAGAATTAGAACAATTATTGGTAAAAATTATCCATGCATATTAGGATTGACATCTCATCCACGATATGGAGAACATTGGGTTGTTGTAACGGGTTATAATTTTACATCTCATAATTCTGGAACCTATACAGTAAATGATGGATGGGGAAATGTTGGAATAAATATTAATTCGAGTTATACAGATGGGGGTGTTGATATTGGGTAATAAATCTGTTGTAAAACGCAAGTCGTATATTACAATGTTAGTGTTTATATCCACGATAATTATACTTTTTTTAATAGTGAATATGAATGAAAATAGTAGCAAAATAAAGGTAAAAGGTGGAGAAGGATATGGTATGTTTGATAAAGCAACAAGAATAGAGATTATATTTAATGATAATGAATATATTGTATCCAATCCAGATGAAATTGAACAAATAATTCGTTTGTGCCGTCAAAACTGGGAGCCATCAAATACTCATATTACAAAGGAAGATTGTGATATGTGTGTTAAGTTTATTGGTACAGATACAGAGGTTTGGGTTGATACTGAAACATTATCATCATATATAGGGGAAAGTTTTGTACAAATGCCAGAAGATTTATTTAAAAAAATTAAAGAAGTAGTCTCGTTAAGTAATACACTTCGGAGCATGCCGAAGAAGTAAACTTTACTCAAAGACGCAGAGCCGATAATACGCAGATTTGAAAATGCGAGTATCGGCTCTTTCTTTGAAAATTATTTTTTGTATATAATACGGAATATTAGATTATAGTAATGTTTCCACAGATTTTTTATATCTTTGGAATGCTACTGAAACAATAGCATACAGTATATCAAATGACATCACTTACGGTTATATGAATGTGTATTAATATTGGATCTGGCTTTGTGTGTTTTTGTGTGATTGAATATTCTCGTGCTGCAGGACAGGTGATGGATTTCACCCCGGATTATTTAAAATCTATAACATTATCAATGATATGGCAGAGGTATTGAATGCATCGCAGATGCAGAAACTACAGGAAGTGTTTGTTAATTGTTTGTCGGAAAATCGTGCGCCTGATTATTTACAAATTCGTAATGAGGAATTCCTAGATATGTTTCTAACGGCTAAACATTTAGAAGGCTGTTCGGATAAGACGATACGTTATTATAGGTGTAATATCCAGAGAATGTTGGAAACAGTAGTAATTAAAGAGAACCTACAAATATTAACCGAAACATACAGCCTCTTTTGTATAAGCGTTAAGCATTCTTATATGTAGTATAAGCAGCTTCAATTTTAGATGCGTAAATATCTACGTTTCCAGAACTATTATAGAGGGATGTCATACCATTGCCTACCTTTCCGTCTATAGTAAGCCATTTCGCACTCTGGAAGTCTCTTACTGCGGTATTTGTTCCAGAATCAAATTTACCATTCGGGGTGCCACAATTGTATCCCGTCGCATTCAATTTTTCCTGCGTAGTTTTCACACCAACATTATAACGAAGTAAATTGTCCTGCATGTAATAACCGGTTCCCGAAAGAACCTGTTCATAAGTGTACCTTAAATTGTCATAATTTTCCATTTCAATTTCACCTTTTTAGTTATTGAATGTGCAAATTCAATAACTAAAAAAATGGTGAAGCGTAAACAAAATAATTTTATGTAATAAGTGAATAGATTTTAGGAATGAACTTACCTTATTGATAGAAGTTATCCGATTATACATCGCTTACGAATGCATGTACAGTGGGATGTTCAAGCGATACTTGTTCTGCATGTCATTCATATTGTGGAGCTGCATGTCGTCGAATTGGATAATTTAAAAGTTTAAAACTGTGTTATAGAAAATAAGCAATAAGCAGCACTCTTATTATTAATTTCAATGTAAAGCGATAAGGGGAAACCTTATCGCTTTATTAAAAGAAGAATGTGGGATTGATAATCATTTAATTTTACATAATTAGATGTCAGTAGAAAGTTTTTTAATTTTTCTTATAGCAATACGATAAGAAATGTAAAAAAATAACAATACTCCAAGGAAATAAACAGTTAGAAATATTAAGGAGACAATAATTCTTTGATTAATCTGTTCAAGATAGAAAACAGTATCAATTTGGAAACTCTCAACAAAAACGATAATAGTATTTAAACTAGAATAGCATAGTGCAAATAGCCAACACCAGTGTGGAAAATGTTGGGTTCCATTAAAAAGAACTCCTTTTATTGACATCCAAATGATTAACACATCAGGCGCTAATGGAATAACCCAACCGTTTAAGCTTGTTTTAAAAAAATAATCTAGTAGATAAGTAAGTTCATTTGCTATAATTATACCCCAAAAAAGTTTAACATAAATTGTGTGCCGAATATTTGTGATCCTTTCATCACAGTGAATGGTGGTTTTCATAAGTTGTCCTCCTCCCAAAATAAATCGTTTAATGTTTTGTTAAGTACTTTACATATCCGAATACAAAGCTGAAGACTGGGATTAAACTTTCCGCCTTCTAGTAAGTTGATAGTAGGGCGTGTAACATTAACTTTGGCAGCCAGTTCTTCTTGAGAAAGATTCATCTCAACGCGTGCTAATTTAAGACGCATATTTTTCATTTATATAACCTCCTTTCTATATGTATTATATGATATATTAAACTAAATGTAAAGTATATAATACAAAAAATAATAAATATATAACGTTATGGTGAAATGTAGAGCGAGAGTCCCGTTTGTAACCCAAGAGTCTCTCTTTGTAAATGAAAATCTCATTTTGTAAACGAGATTCCCGCTTTGTAAACGAAAATCCCGTTTTGTAAGCGAATTTCCCGGATTTTCATTTGTACATTGACATGTTATAATACGTTCAGCAATAAATTTGCACACGACAATAAGGAATCAATTCCCGTTCGAAATTTTTGTATTCGGAGAATCCATCCCTGTTTTGAAGTTATTCTGCTGTCATTGTTCTGGCGGCACTTTGCAAATTTATCTGTTACTTGTTGAGAAGTTTAGGCTTTAAGATGATGTTTTCGGCGGCAACCGGTTTACATCCAAGTTTCTTAAGTATATCTTCTCCGTAATAAAAGCTGAACGTTTCGTATGGGCTACGGTTGTTCAGCTTTTTCCTTTTATAGGAATTGATATGATCCATCATCAGAAAAATATCTTTCTGTGTAAGATCATCAAAGCTGCTTCCTTTTGGCAGAATGCGGCGAATCAATTCATGGTTCACTTCGCAGGCTCCTTTTTGATAAGGTGCACTTGGATCGCAGTAAAATACATTCGTTCTGTTGCATGGAATCGCATCACGTTTTTCGATCGCTTTTGGATTTGAAAACTCACTTCCGTTGTCTGTGAGAATAACTGGGAATAAACGCGAAAAATCTTTGCTTCCAAGTACTTTATCCAGCAGATTTATAATCTGTATAACAGTAGACTCCGGATTCCTTTCAAGAAACTTCTGGAAATCGCTATAGTTTCTACAAATACGACATCCTCTGTCTACCTTGAACTCAGGCTGTTTGTAACGAGGACGATATTTCACCTTACGAGGCAGGTCGATGTTCCGTATATCAAAAAGCTGGGCATCAACATAATTATACAATGTTTTTTCGCTGCACATGATTTCATCTACATGCTCTATATAAATCTGATGAAGTGACTGTCCATTTTTGACCAGCGGGCTTATGATTCCATTTATCCTTGCTATATCATCCTCATTGGATAAAATGCCCGTTCTGGATTCCGAAATAGACTGATGTGCCATCTCATGAGCATCTGACGGATCATAAATGCGTTTTAACAAGGTGCATTTAGAAAGCTGGCTGCAGCCATTACATACATATGGCGGTTTTGTTTTAACAGAACAGATATCCTCTGCAAAATCCAGGCAGTGCAATGTACACTCGGAACATAGACTACATTTATACGCTGATTGATGCGTACAACTGTTTCCGCACAGCTTTTTTGCTTTGCATGTACTGCGATGTTTACATGGATTATAAGGATATCCCGGACGACCACTTTTCTTATCATAGGAATGCTTTTTTATTTCCTTTGCAATCGTGGTACGATCCTTGCCTAATTTATTTCCTATAACTCCAAAGGAGACATTCTCCTGAAGGAGTTGTGCAATAACTAATCGATCTTCATATGTTAAAAACTTTGACATGGTAGCTCCTTTCCAGCCGCCAGAAATCAAAGCATAGCAAAAAAGAGACCAACAATCCAGTCAGTCTCTTGAATTTGTAAAGGAAAATCCATACCCTTTTGAAATTTTTTGCATCAAAAAAAGAAGGTGTATTATAACCTTCTTTTTACAACTTCATCTGCTTATCTTTACATTACTTTAATATTTTTATATCATACCAAAATGCATAAAGGCATCCATGATAGCAGCCTCTTTCTCCAAAGTACATTGTGGCACTCTTGCATCTTCATTTTTCTTCCAGTTGTTCCCTTTACGCTCTTTATTTAATCCGCATTTGTCTTTTATTTGTGCGATATAAAGAGAATGTACCTTCAATCCATATTTTTCAAATACATACTCCTTAATCTTCTGATAAGTCACCTTTTCCTCCGGTGTGTAATTACCCTCTTCATCAGGCTTCATAATAACCTCAAATTTGGGTGTATCAGTTTTTAGGGACAATTTAACTACCGTCTCGAGACGACAGGAAGTACGTCATATCAAGCCGGTTGTTTACGGAAACATATCCATAAACTAATTAACGTTATAATCGTTAAAAGTTGAACCCACCTTTGCTAATGTCCCAATCGCAGTTCTCTCACAAAAATTGGAATTTCACGCGCTATTTGTTTATCAACCATTCCATAGTTTCAAAATTCAAATATAGTTCTATTTCTTTTCCCCACGTCAAAAATTCAAAACAACTGATTTTTAAAATATTCTCTCTCCATTCAACAAATTTCAAATTATCAGCATTAACGGGAAGAACTATGTTTTCCATATCGCTAATCTTAGTATTTGCAAACATCTCAATGCCATAGCCGTCTGTAACTAAAATTTTTCCAAATGGTGTGACTGTTATATCTACATATTCTGGTTGTGAATAATATTCCATAATTTCACCACCATAAATATCTAGCACATACATATAATCAGAAGTCAAAACAACAATAATTCCTAATGTTGTAGAACAAGATACCCCTCTATATTTACCTCTAAATTCACCACACCAAATATCATCTTCTTCGGTAAATTTTATCCATGTCCAATCAGTTGAATTCCAAGGACTTTTTATATCATAAATTTTTTCAATATATTCCCCTGAATATGGTTGTTGAATATATTCTGCTCTAGAAATCATTTAAACGCATCTCCAAAATATCGATTTGAGCGAGTAAAGCAAGGGGCTAATGCCCCTTATGCTTTTCTCTTTTCTTTTGCTGTTTCATTTCAAACTTTCGCAGTTCTTCCGCTTCTTTTTTCTCTTTGCTTCTAATCTTGCGTTCCTGTTTGTTTTGTTCCTGTTGCAATTTCAATGCCTGCTGCGCTTTTGTTCCAATGCCGGTTTTCTGCATTTGCTTTCTCGCTTCACGCTGCATCCTTTTTGGATTTCTTTCTATATCCTTTACAACAGTATCAACAGCCGGACTGAATTTCAAACTGGCATAATGTTTTTGAACGTATTCCAGCACCTCATAATCTTTTGGTTCTGCACCAAAAGTCACTTTTGATACAAACAACTTACCATCCTCGATACGCTCAAATATGCCTATCCAGAATGGTTCTTCAAAATACACCGTCAGTTTTCCACTTACTTTGTCCATAAGAATCCCTCCTAAAAAATTGTTGAACAAAGAATGGACAACCCGGAGGGACAGGTTACTTACCCTATTTGCATAGGACGGCTGGGCTACCTACCAGCTCTAGTACATTTTTAATGTACATTGCGTTTTTATCTTTGTATTTATAATCAAGCCATATGGCACGATTAACTTAGCATGTCAAACAACGATTTCTTTCATTGAAAATTATTCCAATGTTGTATCAGCCAATTCTATATATTCCTTCAGTTTTTTCTGCAGCAAAGCCTTATCAATCAGTTTCAGATTATATTCTGATACCATCGTCGGTGAAAGACTTCTGCTCAGAGCAAATTCGACAACCTCATCATCTTTACTTGCACACAAGATAACTCCAACACTCGGATTTTCATTCTGTTTTTTCACTTCCCTGTCGAGAGCTTCAAGGTAAAGATTAATTTTACCTACATACTCTGGCTTAAATTCTCCAATTTTCAGTTCAAATGCTACCAGACATGACAATCCTCTGTGATAAAAAAGCAAATCAATATAGTAATCGTGATTACCTACTTGAACTCGATACTCTTCACCTATAAAGGTAAAATCTTTCCCGATTTCCAAGATAAAATCTTTGAGATTTCTAATGATTGATTTCTGAAGATCATGTTCAGACACTGTCTCTGGTAAATCCAAGAAATCTAATACATAGTTATCTAAAAACACATTGCTAGTCAGTTTTTTTGCATCCTCTATTGCAGGCGATGCCGGCTTTCTTGAGAGCATATATCTTTCATAGTAACCACTATCAATTTGTCTTTCCAATTCTCGTTTTGAAAGACGATCTCTTACACACATATTCATATAAAAAATTCGTTCTTCCATAGTCTTACAAGCAGACATTATCTTCAAGTGATTGCTCCAACTCAATTGTGTCACCAGTGGTGACACTTTTTCATTATCCTTGTACAGCTCATAAAATTGTTTCATTCTATAGAGTCCTCTACGATTAAATCCTTTCAAATCAGGATAATTTTCAGCAAAGAAATCAGCCAACTTCTGTACAAATGCATCACCATATGAGGCATTTTCGGAATTTTTACTGATGTACTCACCTACATCACGATACATGAGAATAAGTTCTTCATTCACTTTTCTATAAGCGCGTTCTTTCGCACTTTCTATAATATCAACAATTTTTTTGAATTGATCATTATAAGGTGTCAAATCATTCATGCCCTCATTCCTTTCCTTTTCAAATTTGCTGTTTTCTTATCGGATGGCGAATCACTATCTTCCATTTTTCCGGCGTTACTTTTCGTGCATCAGACATATAAATCTCATGATGCAATCTTGTATCTGACAAGTCATTTTCGTATCCGTTTTCTGCAAGATAGGCATCCATGATAGCAACTGATTTTGGCTCATTATCAAACGGGCCAATATGCATAATCTGTACGCACAAGCCTTCATCAATAGTAAGAAATTCAGCTGAAGAACAATCGAGTTTTTTCTTCTTTGTTGCTGTTTCTAAAGCCCAATTGAAATCGTCCTTAGTAACAAAATCCGGTAGTCTTATAACTGAAATCCAATTAAATGTATCCTTGTTACTATAATCGACACCTTCTACATTTTCCTGCCACCAGAATCCTTCTAACGGTGGAACTACATATTCGAAGAAACCTTCTATCTTGTAGTCTGTCTTATAACTCATCTTCAGCGTATAGGCCACAGCATATAATACACTAATTGCCTGCTGATATGCTCCACCTTCCTCATTGGGATTTCCTTTGCCTCTCACTGCAATATAATTAGCCTTTGGAACAGTTACAATTGCTGGTTTGTTCTTGGGCATATAAAATTCTTTAAATTCTTTCTTAAAGTCAAATGCCATGATATCATCTCCTTATATAAATTATGCTTTGTTTGTATTTAAAAATAAATTCCATTATATAATTCCATAAACTCCTTAGCAAACTTTGCAACAAGTTCATGATCAAGTGCAGTGGCTAAAGTTTCTTCATTATCATTGGCAGTTGGTGTCCAATTATATGATCCGTGCATTACATAGTCCATATCTATGATACAAAACTTATCATGCATACGGTTATATCCTCTACTTCCCCATCTCGGAATAACTACAATATCGAACTTATTGTCTCTCAGCTTTGAAATCATATTTGTATTTGAGTCTTCCTGGGAGACTATTATTCTTATATTTAATCCCTGCTTCTTTTTTGCTAATAACTCTTGATAAATGGCTTCATTGGAAAACCATGCAACGGCTGCCCATATTATAAATTTAGCATCTCTAATTCCCTGAACTACTTCATCTTGAATTGCATCAAAAACTACATCATGCTCTGTCACTTCATCTGGTGTGTCAATCACCTGAGGACGTATTTCAACATGATGCAAAGCATAATCATCAGATTCCTCATATACATACTCTATCAACTCTTCTAGAATTTCCTTATTTTCTTCTGCGGCTTCTAGCAAAGGAACTGGAACTCGTAATTCTATAATCTCCCAATGCTGATAGGAACGTCCATGATTTGCAAATTCATATTGCGGAACAAAATTTACTCTTGCTCTACCCAACAACCTCAACAGTTGGTCTCTTGTTTCAATTGATCTATATTTTTTATCATATTTTAATACTTCTATCATCGTCTTAATAAAAGCATCTCTAACCATTAATATCACCCATTCTTCTTTATATATTTTCCGCTCTTAATTCTTTGGTCTTCCGGTTTCTCTGCATCTGCCGGAATAGCCCAGTAGGATCCAATCTTTGTGGCACCGGGTATACGTCCCTCCGTACAAAGGACCTGTATTCTTCTAACTGTAATACCCCATTTTTCTGATGTTTGCTTTATTGATAAATATTCCATCATAATCTCTCCGCAAATAACTTTACAGTTACACTCACTAATAATAGTATATTCCAAACTACGAATAAAATCAATTCGCAGATATAACAAAAAAGGCAGAACCGAAGTCCTGCCCAATCTCTATTCATAATTTATCGTTCAATATCAATCTCCACCTTTGCCTTGAAACAAACTATGAACTTATCCTCATACACTTTTATCTGTTCGATGTACTTTCTGACCATGCTCTCATCGTATTCCGTCAGTTCCTGTTCTGTGTTCTGAAGGAAATCGGTCAACTCGGTTACTCTCTTTTTTACTCCTTCCGTCTCTGCTCTTTGCACCAGAAATTCTTGTTTCTTGTCTCTGAGAATATCGATCTCATCCGCAAGTGATGTGTAACGCTCCTTTCCTTAGTCTTAAAATGCTTACATAAAAAATGAGACCTCCCATAATGGAAAGTCTCTACTTTTTGGCACTGATTTTATGCCCTTATTATTCAGTTTCTAAATGTACACTTTTCAGCACCATCTCCTCTTTGCAAAAGCAAGAAAAAAGAAGGTATATTCCAACCTTTCTCTTAAATGCCTATGAATATAAGAAATGACACCACATCAGCCCCTAATTAATCGTCATGTGCAAAGCAGTGTCAATACTTGTAAGTTTTGATATTTTTTATTCTAATGGTAATAACGCATCTAAATAGGCTTTAATAAAATTCTTCATTTCTCCCTCAATATCATTAGCTCGCTCAATATACGAAACATCGTTAAAGGCCAATTCCTTAAATAACGATTCATATATCGAAATAACCCGTTCAGCTTCATTAATGTCAAAATATAGCTCTGGCGGATTAAAAATATTGTGTCCTACTATCTGATTTCTGTAATCTGAAATATCATTAACTATTTTTTTACAATCACTCCATTCAGTAGACTTAACAACAGTACCTATGTTATCGTAAATCTCTTGTTTCTTATTCTCCTTAATGTAAGCAAACATTTTGTTTTGTAACTTAGAAACAGTTAATGTGTCTGGAGCAGTATCATCCGTAAATGCCTTAATCTGTAATGCTAGCTCCCACGCCACTGTAACATGTATTCGCCGCATAATGACTCTAATTTCGAAGCACTCTGTCGCATCATGCTTATGGCTATATAATTCGCTTCGTTCATGAACCATTTTAAGGAACTGTAAGTTGTACTTAGCTTCTATTAACCTATCAGCCAAATTATCTCTTTCTTTTAGATAAATATCATGGCATTCCTCTTTAATATAATCCTTATAATCCAATGTATTTTCTCTCCTTAAAGATATTATTATATCGTGCCTTTATCGAAAGCGTATAATAAAATGTGTAGTAATTATTCTAATCATAATTTATAACACTCTCCCAACCTGTCCTAAAAGCGTATTAAATCTAGCTTTATTTTCCCATTGTGATATTCCCTGTGACATTCTGGGCAAAGGGTCACCATGTTATCTGAAGATGCAACCCCGCCTTCACTGTATAAAATAATATGATGACCATGATTACCTTTAAATTGTCTGCAACAGAAGAAACACATGTATTCGTCTATCTCTTTTCCTTCTTTTTGTGCTTTAATATGTGCACTACTTCTTTTTTGAGCCATCGCCATCCCCCAATAACTTTAATGCATCTTTGATTCGATTAGGTAGCTCTTTTTTATTGCCAGCCGCCGCAGTTCCTCTTGCTTTTGGTGCAATACGATTCTTATCTTTAATTATCTGTGCCTGTAATTCTGCCGCTTCTTTTGAAGTTATATTATCAAACTTCATCCACAAAGCCTGGTCCCTTGGTACATCCTTATCCTTATAAGGACACGTTCTAGCATTATGGTTGGAATTTCCGCAAATTGAACAACTCATATACACTCCCCTTAAAATGTCGTAATTGTCACATCACTATCTGTAGATTCAGCTGAGATACTTCCATTCCCAAGAGTTACTAAAATAGTATTTTCAGCTAATCGTGGTAATCCTTCTTCATCAACAAAAAATTGAAATATCTCTACCTCACCAGATTTCTTCTTTACTGCAATATGGTTCTCCCAAACATTTAATACTGTATCTCCCTTTTTCAAAATTTCAAATTTTATCTGCATAATAACTCCTTTCAGTTTCGAATTATAATTTTTTATACTTAAATTAGGTGACTAAGAAATTAAAACCTCGACAATCTATCATTTTACCACATAGAAGTCAAAACTAATACCAGTTTTTTGCTTTCCTCCTTATCTACAGCTCTCTTTCCATGCATTTCAGTATCATATCCTTTAAGTTGCAAAATTTAATATGTGTATTGTTTTATTTCAACTTCTTCATGAAATATAAGATGATGCTCATTACTCTCTTCAATACTTATTGCCACATATTGTCTACCACCTTGTTCTATTCGGTGATTAGTCACCAACAAATGTATAGAAACATATGCTGGCACTTTTTTTATAATTCGTCCCTCCTCTATGCTAAAATAGTTGCTATTATTATTTATTGCCAAATTAATTCTTTCTGATTGACTGATTCTTTGTCCAAATATATTAATAGCTTCTCTTGTGTATAAAATACTATATGGTATATTAAATTTATTGGTATGTGTATAGCAATAATCCCTTGCTTCTATATAGTCATCTATTAACTGCATTATTTTTTCATTTTTTAACAAGACACCTGTTATTCCTCTTATATCGTTAGCTAATTTATCTCTATTATTTTCAACTAAATCTCTAATCTCCTCATTAACAGATTCAATCTCTCTAATTTGCCTTATTCTAAAAGCTACAGGATTATGCAAAGGACATCCATTATAACTTTCCTGATTATATGCTGGTAATCCATCTACATTTCTTGTAAAATGTCTGCCATGCATTGTTGTACGACATGTCTGCTCTTCCTCATATTGCGCCCCAAACAAATTTATAATCTGAATTGGATTATTACATGCAGGACAAATTGCAAAATACGGTGTTTTATATTTTTTTACATCTTGATAAAATGGAAACTTTTTATGTGTTCTATTTATATACTCATTCCGTGTTAATTCATATGCTTCTCCATCACCAACAGAAAATATATTCATACCTACAATTTACCTCCTAAAATACCAAAATGCCTCAACGCATCCATAATATACTCCACCTTCTCCTGCGGACACTGCTTCACCTCTGGATTCTCTTTCTTGGACTTATTATAATTCTCGCCCATATCCAGACCACACATCCGCTTAACCTGTGCAATGTAAGAAGTATGCACATTCACACCATACTTGTTCTTCACATATTCCTTAATCTTCGGATATGTAGCTTTTTCTTCTGGTGTATAATTACTCTCTTCATCAGGCTTCATTGTAATCTCAATCTTAGGTGTATCTTTTTTGAGGGATAATTTGACAACCGTCTCCACATGTGTGGTCACTATAAGATGAATACATATCATTTATTTCTTTTTTTTTACCATTTTCTTCTTCCATTGCCTTTTCCATGTCAAAGTCCATAGTATAACAAAGCATACCATCTTCTGTTTATATTCTGCAAGTGAATATTCTTCTGGTTTATATGTCTTTATATCCTCATAAATAATTATTACTTCTGCATTATTCTGTGAAATATAATAATCTTCAACAATATATCTGTCTGGTAATGCAGTAGAAAAGGTATCGAGATATCTTTCAATAATTGTCCTTATTTTCAGATTACTCAACCCAATTTTAATTACCCCATCTTTCATTTTGATTTTTGGCAGTTCCACATATACCTTATTTTCTCTTTTTATATATGCACCTACCGACATTAAATTTCTTTCTACCGATTCCAATAATAATGCATGTGCTGTATATTTTTTGATACCACCATATTTAAGTAATATGACCGCAATTACCATTGCAATAATAACTGCTTCACATATCAATGCATACTTGCATATTTTATCTATCACATTTATATGGAACATATAATTGTTGGCTATAGACCCGCTTATAAATAAAAGCAGGCCTACAACCATCATTGCAATATAAAAATTGCGGTAATACTTTCTCTTACTGATAAGCATTACTCTTTCACCTCAACTACCGCTTCTACAGATAATTGGCTTTGGTAGTCGCCCCACACAGAAATTTTACCTGTGGAAACAAATTCAATTTTATCTCTGACATGATACTTCTCAACATCTTCTTCCTGTGTATCTCGAATCAGATGTACTTTAAATTTTTCAAAAATATTACTGACAGAGGTATCACCATAATCCGTATAGTCTTCTGTGATTATTACATCTAATGAAACGCAACCTTTCTTAGGATTGTATTTTACATTCTGAATCATAAATGATTTGTCATTCTGCCATGCGGCAAAATCAAATTTCTGGAACATTGATAATTTGTACATAATATTTTTCTCCTTATTCTGTATTTTTCTTACAAGCTATGTTGCTTGTTAATCTTAAATAGCTTGTCACAGTATAAAAAAAAGAGACTGAACTGAATCAGTCTCAATATACTTATAATTTTTTACCATTGATTACTATTGGTACTTTGTCCAAATCAATAAATGCATCAGAATATCCTTGCATTTCCTCTCTTTCAAAATGAGAATTGCGTCCTAATCTTTTATAATCCATATAGGAATATATTATGCTTAATGAATTAATACTTAATCTTCGTTGTCTCTTTTTCTTTGTATACACGCTATACTCTCTACATGTGTAGATGTTGTGCCCCAGACTATTGTCTACACTGTTCGTTACAACATTACAATCTCCCTGACTTTTTTTACATCCACCGAAAATGATTGTAATCAACAATGTCACAAATACCACTATAATTTGTCTTTTATCAGATTTCTTACTCATCTTTTATACCTATTATACTAATTGGGTTTCCATTGCCTTGATTATATCCGTCAACTACGTCCTGTAATGATTCATACTGTGTCCAACCAACATTTTTATCATTATCAGCCCCCTCAGCATCTCCATTAGAAAAATCATTATGTAAAATATCACATGATGCATTTTTATCGTCTCTATTAAGCTTTCTCAACTTTCTATATCCATTTGAGGATAAGTTTTTGCAACTCATCCTTACATTCAACCTGAATTTTAATCTCAGCAGCTTTTTTTTCGGATAATTCCTTCTTTAATTTTCTATCAAAAAAACGCAACGACGCAATCTTCTCATTTATCTCTTCCAGTTTTCTCTGGCTTTCTGCCAATTTACTATTAATTATCTCTCTTTTTTGTTGTATGTCCTGATTCTTATCTTTCATAGCTCTCAGGTATTCTATCAAAATTCCATTTATTTTATCAAAGAAATAATCATTAACATAATCATAATCTGTAGAATTTACCCCTGTAATCTGATTTATATTTACAAAATCTTGTTCAATTAGAATGTACCACATTTTTCTATCTATAATCAGATTGATATATTCTTTCAGTTTTTGACTAACTTGTTCTTTGCTCATCGATACAAAGTTTTCCTCTTTCGAAATACCTAAATTACATTTCAAAAATCCAAGAATATTTTTTCCACTACTATATTCTTTTAATGCTCCATATTTCTCTTTCACCTTTCCTATTGGTAGAGCATATATTTCATTAAGAAATCTTTGTCTTTTTGCATAATCATTTATAAATCCAAGGTTTGTCTTGATAAAATCAATATCCGCCAATCTAGTTTTAAATTTTTTTATTATTTTTTGTTCTATATTCTTCTCAAGATCAGTTCTTAAGAACGAATATCTCTTTGCATAATCATATATCTCTGACGTCATCAATCCCATATCTAAGATTTTATAATATATTTCATCATTGTATGGGCATTTCTTGATTGCCTCAACAAGCTTGTCCTTCTTACTTTCTTCAGAATCTCTAGACTGTATAGTATTGATTATTGCTATTGATTCATCAATATTATATGCATCACCAAACACACTGTTTCCATGATTAGCCTTATATTCACATACCTTTTCTGTCACTTCATTAGCCCATAATTTTATTGCATTCCTCGCTGCGGGAACATATTGCTCATACATTAAAGATTCCAAATTGCTTCGGTATATTCCAATATTTCTTTTTGCCATTGAGCTGACCATTTTGGAATACTGTTCATCCGCTTTCTTAGCCTGACTTCTCAATGTTAAATTCGATATGGCATTATATGCAAGCAAATCAACAGCACTATTTGTTATTATCCCATAACGCATTCCCGTAATCTTCGAAGCCGCCTGCCTATACGCTTCTGCGCAGCCTGATTCCATTGCACTTTCATGTGCATCATTTAACTGCTGTGCCTCCCTTACTAAAATCCTCTTTAATTCAGTAAGCCCTTTATAAGCCTGTGTCCATTCGCAGTATTTTTCTCTTGTATCTCCAGTTGGACAAACATCATAAGAATCTTCTTCTATTACTGATAGCAAATGATTAATGTATTGTCCATTATCCGTATAACTATAAATATCAAAATAAAACTTGACCTGTATAAAATTATAACCTTCTTTTTTACTCTCAGTAACCTGTTTCTTTATTATGCCATCCAACAACTGATAACAGTCTTGTATATCTTTCATTGTTTCTAAATATTCATTAACCAAGTCAGCTTCTGGAACAGCAATTTCTCTCCCCCACAAATTCAATTTTTCCATACCAACGTCAACACTGACAGAAAAATCATTATTGTTTTCCAAAATAGTATCTGCTTTCGTGTGCAAATAACGCGTTGAATTCACATCAATATATGGCAACATCATGTGCAAAGCTGCATTTAAACTACTAGTCTCCGTCTTTTCTACATTGTTGTCTATATTTATAAAATATTCCCCTAAAATTTCAAACGTTCTCACATACAAAGAACACAAGTCCGGACTATCAGGATTTGCCCGATACATCTCATTATCAACCCTAACAAATATATTAAGTGATAAAGGTGTGTCCTTTAGATAATCATCAGTATGTAGATTATGATCAACAATAAACTTGCTCAGTTCACTAGGTGGAACATCCAGATCTAAATAATCACGAACAAAATCCACCTCCTCTGGTGCTAGCACATTATCTGAAGCAGCTAAATACAAAATAAAATTAAGCATATCTACTTTCATAATTTGACGCGATGGCATCGGGACCCCTATTTTCTCATCAAACGGCTCACACGCCCTCATCGCACACTCTATCATATTTTTCAAATCATAATCCATATAACTCTCCTCCTCAAATATAAATTACATTCTTACATTGATAAGCCTTTATACTTCCTCAATGGATATTTTCTCCCTTAACCCATCAGCAAATTCCTTTAACTCTTCCTTGCTCATCCCATCTAATTTTTTTTACAAAGCATACTCCCCTTCCGTCTTTGCAACAGGAAACGGATATTTATAATATCCCATAATATAATCAGCGGAAACATCCATCGACTTTGAAATCTTCACAAGCTCTGGTATCATCATTTCCTTTGCACCATCCATGTATGCTCTAAAGTCCTCTGGCTCAATTCCACATTTCTCTGCAAAAGAATCGACATCCAAATTGTGCATTTTCATGAGCGCAGTCAATCTCTCGTTCATCACTTTTAATATTTCTTCCTTGTCTCTCCTCATAACAAATCCTCCCAAAATAAATTATAATAGTATCTTAATAAACGACCACTTATGTGAGTTGCTGTCCATCGCAAGAATAACCACTTTCTTGCACCATCCACCTCAGCAGTACATTCAAAGAACATATTGTACACAACTTGTGCCGGACCCGTAGGCTTTGCCTCGTCTATTACCAGTTTATGTATTTTCCCCTGCTCATCCTGATATCTACACCATAAAGGAGTGATTTCCCCTTTCGTAGATGTTACTGCACATACCTGACAGGGAATGTTTACAGATTGCTCCATATACATACACCTCATTCATCATTCTTACCAGTTAATTCACCCGCACATGATCAATCTTAATTTCATTCTCATCGGTATTTTCTTCGATTGTCTCATATACTTTAGCAACCAGGGAATCAATTTTCTCCTCGGGTAAATCATCATCCACTTCCACGTTTATAATTATCTGTCTATAATGTTTCATTTATTTGTCCCACCCATCATCTAATGTTTTTTTCATCTCAGGAACAGTACAAAGAAATTTCATAATACAATCATCTATTGAGCCACCTGCCACATCTCCCTGCGTCTTCTTTTGCTGTCCATTTACATACAATATCGTTAATTCATAACTACATCCATCACACACCTTTGCGTCAGTGGCGTAACTCCATGGCTTAAACCAATATAATAAATCATCATAAAATTTCTTAACTCTTGCTTTGTCTATGTGCACAATCTCTTTGCCAAGAACTCTTCTGCTATTTCTCGGATATGCACAGTATTTAATGGTACCATCATAAACTATATCGTACGCCCACTGATCTTCCTGCATACTCTCAGGATTGTAATACCCCCAGTTAGACCAGTAGCGGAATCTCACCTTTTTTATGTCAGAACTCGTAAGTCGATCAATACTCCAAGAAAATCCACAATGCTTGCAGTATCTATCTGGCTGTGAGAATCCATCAACGACCTCACAACCCCCGAGCAATATTTCTTCTCTATCAGCCGCTTCTCTGGTCTCTAGTGACGGGTATCCGTAAATTATCGGTATTATATTGTCTGATTTACACTTAGGGCAAATAACACTCATGTTAGCAATCCTTATATTAACCTCTTCTTCCATCCACACTCATATCTATCCAGTTATCGCCATCATATTCTTCTATCTGCTTAACAATTCTGTTTAGGAAACTATCAAGTTCCTTGTTCTCTTTTCGTCCATTAGCGAACCAGACATTTGCTTGTCCAAATCCAAATGATACACCCTTGGACTTTCTGTACACTCTCCAGATATTTGATCTGCGACGCACCGAACGGGGAAGCAGCACACAATCTTCTTTCTTTGCAATCGCATTATACGACTGATAATAGTGGTTTCCATCATCCATAGTAAAATCCATGATCTGATACTCACGAAATACTGTTGCATGTCTGTACCAGCCAACAACATACGTCTCACTCTTCTCCGGATTCGGATACAGAGCGCAGTATATAACAAGGACATCCTCCACTTGTTTTTCCTTTTTTAATGCTTCGCATCCATCTATCGACTCTATTTTAAGATGATTCCGTGTTGCACCATTTGTGGACTTCGTCTCTACAAATCCCAGACAATACTCCCCCTCCGGATAATCGATATTAGCGTCAAGATATTCCGGTGAGAAATTATACGATTCATGAGCCTCTTTATATTTGTCTACAAAGGAACCGCCATTTTCAGGCTCGTCCAACCCATCGACCTTTCCCTTGTAGTAATCCATCCATGCGATGTTACAAAATAATATTCTCATAATAGCTTACACCTTAATTTTTCTCTGTTGAGACAGCATTTCTATCCCCAAACATGCTTGCATTTTCATATTCCATAGATTCGAGAACATTGGTTTTCATAAGCATATTACCTGCATACATTAAATAACGTACGCCACTAGCAACAGCCATTTCTTCGGCAGCTGCTTTTTTTGCAAGAACAATCTCATCATCAATCTTATTATCACCCTTAACTTCAATCAACTGATAAGAACCATCTTCCATACGAGCAAGGAAATCAGGATAATACTTCCTTAACCTTTTTGATTCGGGATCAAAATACTGCACAGACAAATCACCCTGATCAGATGTAAACATACCTGTGAAATATATCTCCTTAACTTTATTACTTGTTATATATTGCAAGAAACACTCTCGTTCTGGCTTTGAATCAAAGCAATAGGTATCCGCATGAAAGCTCTTTGCCTCTTCTTCTGGAGTAAAATTGTTGTGTCCCTTAGTGATTACAAGCTCATCATTAGCAGAGAACTCATAATAACCTGCATTCTTCGGTTCTCTAAGCAGAACCATATCCACATCTTCGCTCTTCTGCGTACTCTTCACTTCATAGAGAGTATGGAAAATTTCCGGAATAATCACATCTTCCAGAATTTCATTATGTCGATTAACCGCCTCAACAATATTTTCTGCTCCATTTGTCGATTCACGGAGGATTTTCGCAATAGTAAGGCAAGAAACGTTCATATAACGTGAAATCTCGGCTGTAAGAGAGAATTCACTGAATCTCTCCTGTTCCTTAAGTGCATCAATATTCGTTTCTTTCTCAGACATATTTAAGCGCAGACTTCTCTTTTCATACATCTTAGCCTCATACTTGGACTCGTCTAAATCTTCTAATTTGAAATCAATAGGCTCAGTATATTCTTTCTCGATAAGAGTGTATTCATGCCAAAGTCTCTTCATCTTGATACTTCTCGGTGGTGGCAACACACGAACCTTGTAGGTTCTCTTATTTATATTCGTTGACTTACCAAAATCAGAAATTTCCATATTGTAGTTCTTGCGAAGCTCGTCATCGAGAGTATCATAGTTCTCTTTGGACAAGAATATCGAAGCCTTAAGTTGTTCCTCCGTGAGCTGTCTCAAGCAACGCATAGTCGCCTGTAAAACAAAGACCTTTGAGGATGGGCTTCTAAATAGAGCTATACCAAGGAGCGAGCGACAGTTCCAACCCTCACGACCTTTTTCAACAAGGATGATGAACTGTTTCTTACTTCCCTCTGTTCCAATAACATCAAGATTATTAAAATTATTGATATCCTCATCCTTAGTAACGGATGGATCACCAGTATTAACCAAGATACTCGAAAGAGGTATTCCAAGTTCGGCAAGCACCTTTTCTACAGCTGGACGAACTACATCCGTCGCCTCTTTAACGTTAGCTGCAAAGATAGCAAGTTTCGGCAGTAGTCCCTCATAAGTTTTATCACCGTAGCGATCCCAGAACTTGATAATCGAAGTACGTAAAAATTCCTCATTCTTAACATTGTCAAATCCAACCAAATCGGCATCCTTCAAATAACCATGTGCAATTGATTCATTAAGTCCATAAGCATAGACAACCTCTGGCAACACCTGCTTATTAACATAAGGTGTACCTGTGTAGTTATAACAAGCAACGATAGAGGTACTTGCCGCAAGCATATTTATGGTGTTTCGAAGAGATGTCTTATTCGCTCCTCCAGAACGAAGTTCCTTCTCCAAGTTTGCACCAAATAAATGGTGAGCCTCGTCAACATATACTCCGAGCTGTGGCAAACGGCAAAGCTTCTTAAATCTCTGATTATCCATCAAAGAAGCATCATCCCACACGTCTCCATCATCGTCATCACCATTACCGTAAATATCTGCAAGTAAGGAACCAGAACCAAAAAGAATGTCTGTCGGTGTGTCTGCCTTACGCTTCTTCTTCACAATAATCTTCTGATTGTTAGAAATAACAATATTAAAATCAGAGCCATCAATTGTATGTAATGCAATTCCAGGATCCTCTAAAAAGTGAAACTTGATATTGGAATCCAATACACTAGCATATTCTGGTGGAACTACTTTTGTTTTATCGAATGTCACAATCTCTTGAAGAGACTTCAGGACAGTCTTATCCGGAGCGAACACCAATGCATTGTGACAGAATCTCTTATCCCTAGGATACTTCTTAGCAAGCAGGAACTCATAAAAAATACAGGTAGCCATAAGGATAGTTTTACCAAGTCCCATAGTTAGGGCATAGATGTAGTTTGGATACTCTTCCTTATACTTCTTCATCTGCTTAAAGATGATTTCATTCTGTTCATCACCCATATCTATGAGTGTACCTTGACCGCCTTTATGGATAGTGTAATATGAGGCATCTGCAAAACGATTCTGTCTGTTCCTCCATTCATCAAAGATTTGGTACATGTGAGCATTATTCATAAATTCCTTAATAAAGACATACATCTCCAAGGCTTCAAACTGTGGCTCACGAAGGAAAGCATCCTTATTTTCTTTACTGTCGTTATATGCAAGGAATTTTTTTGTTAAATCGTTGTATCTTGATCGGATTTTTCCTCGGTTTGCAGAGTAGTATTCCCAAAGCTGTTCATAGAAGGCAAAATCTGAAATAAATTCTTTGTTTTTCTTTGCCATAGGTTACTCAACCTCCATCTCCAAAGATTCAGATAACAGATCTGTAATCTTGACTCTGATAGTTCCTGCATCTTCAGGAATATCGTAGATTCCGCTTACGACCTCGTTCTTCCCCGGTACATCTGTTATAGTCGGTTGCATAACTACACCATCATAATTCCAGTCAATCATAATAGACTCAACCAACTGTCTCCAATCCTCCACATATTCTTTCTGAAGTGAAAGCTTCTGCATAAGATTCATCGGATAGAAGGCTCTGATAACTAACTTGTTGCCTTCTCTGACAACCTCCGCCTCAGCTTCTCTCTTGAGCTGCAAGTCTTTTTTATCTCTTAAAATATCAACTATCTCAATATCTAGTTTATAATCAGAAAGTTCCTGTTCCAGAGAAGCCTTTAAATCTGGCTCATGACCCATACAAACGATTGTAATATGTTCAACCGGCTGATTCGGATTCTCATCTTTTCTCTTCTCGTAAGTCTTATATGGAAGATTAGCTTTTAATTCCTCCAAATCCGCCTTTGTAGCAATCCGATTAACAGGCATAATCTTAACCATTCTGCCGTCAAGTTCTCCGTCCCATACATCACTTTGAGGAAATGGTTGAATCTCAAGAGCTTGGATAATTAAATCTCTCGCTTCCAAAGGATTCCTAAAGAAATCATAATTATTGACATTATAAACTTCAAATCCAGTATATTTTTCGTTTTCCTGTAACTGGCAGTTCAACTCCTTAGCTACATTAATAAGCCGTTTAGTAGTTGTTTGAATTGAGCCAAGATTAATATCTGCCCCAATAAATTTTCTTCCAAGTTTCATTGCTACAGCTTGAGTTGTTCCACTTCCCATAAAGCAATCAAAAACAATATCACCTGGACTAGACGCTGTTCTTATAATTCTATCTAGCAATGCCTCCGGTTTTTGAGTTGGATAATTGTAATTTTCCAATGCCCCGCCTTGCACCGCACTAATATCAACCCATATATCTTGGAGTGGAACTCCTGGGGCTTCATCAAGATAACGCTTTTTTTGTGGAACAGCACCGGGTTTTGTTTGGACAATAATGCCTTTTTCATATAATTCCTGCATTTTTTCTTTAGAATGAACCCAGTATCGTGAAACACCTAAAAATTCATAAAATGGGTTTCCCTTTGCAGCACCTCCTGGACCTAACAATGACACCAAACGATATCTGCGTCCCTGCTCATCCGTGTATTTGTAAAAATCATTTATATATTTTTCACTGTATGGTGTATAAACAGTATTCATTTTTAGATTAGAACTTTTACGATACATAAAAATATTATCATGAAGCCGTCCAAGATGTTTTGCACCTTGTCCCATATCTCCATGCGAAAAAGTTCTTTTCCATATTACCTGATTAACAAAATTTTCTTGTCCAAATACCTCATCTAAAATCACTTTTATATAATGACCACGCGTAGGATCACACTCTAAAAAAAGCATACCCGTATCAGACAAAAGTTCTCTTATCAAAATTATTCTTTCATACATAAATTGCAAATATTCATCATTTGTCCAAATATCGCTATACTGCTTTTCCTCAAATGACATAGAATCGCTCATAGCTGTTTTACTTTTAATTTTTATCTGCTTTTTATAATCTGCTCGACTATCAAAAGGTGGATCTATATATATCAATTGAATCTTTCCACGATATTCTTTAAGCAAATGGCTCATAACTTGTAAATTGTCTCCCCAAAAGATCTTATTTATCCAGCCATCAGTTTCCTCACCATATCTCTCGCGAAGTTGCGCTGGATAATACTGTGTAGACTCATACGGACGTTTTCCAGTCCATCTAAGTTCAGGGAATCCCTTAATCGTCGGGCGTTTATTAAATTCAAAAGTCAGTTGTCCTTCCATTTCTAAAATCCTCCATTATTCTTAGCTACCATTTCTACCTCCGCAACTTCAATCGGTATAAGCCGTCCTTCCTCATACAAATCTCTACCCAGTAAGTTATGTAGCAAAATATATTTATCTATTTCCAACAGATTAGGGTTTTCACTTAAGAGTGCATTTACTCTCGCAATCATCGTTGGTTCTGTAAGCTGTATCAACGCAGATTCAACATCAAGCTCTCCTGCATTTTGAAGTTTCCTAAGGCTATTTAGCAAGCCAATCCAGTGGTATAAGAGTTTTCGTTTCTCTGCATCTACCTCTTCCTTGGACATGCTTCCTGTTGGTACGTTTGAGGTTTTATCTACCTTTAGTTCAGCTTCTTGCCTTTGTATCTTCTCTACCTTAAGTTCTTTTGTCGTTAATGCCTCTTTCGTCCTGCTGCAAAAAGGAACTATATGTCTGTGCCACACATTAGGTAATACTTCGTAAAAGAACTCATCTACGCCTCTATCAATAAAGCCATCAGCGATTTCACATAACTTACCTCGTACAAAACCTTTTATTGGTGATTCAGAACTCTCTTTCATAGGGCTATCATCCACATAATGCCGCAACTTTTTCAGAACCCTATGTGGCTTTCTGTTCATCAATTGTGAATACTCGTCTATAAAAGCTTCATCATTTTTCCACTTTTTGAATAGTTCATCTGTCGGAATAATATATATAATGTTATTCTGTTTAACTCTATGCTCCGCCATATAATCCCCCCACGCATTACTTATTACAGTAATATCTAAAGTCACAGTTCTTACAAGTTTTCGCATCATTACAGCGATGACTAAAATCTTTTCTTAAAATCTTATGTACCGTATCATCAAACGCTGCTACCGTTCCTTCAATTGCTGTCCTTGTATAAGGATAGGTGATCACTGGATTACCATTTTCTTCACCGGTATAGTAAAGGTGCATCTTACTAACTTTCTGCCCAGTTCTCTGTTCAATGAGATATGCATATATCTGTAATTGTCTTCGATAGTGTTCAAGTCGATCTCTCATCTTCTCCATATCTGGCTTGCGTTCCGACTTAAAGTCCACTATCTCAACAGTACCATCCGATCCTTTAACAAGGTCAATCTTACCATCAATGATATAATCCTCTTTGACAAGGCTAACATCAACCTCCGCTTGCTGAACCGTTCCCCACTTGCCATCCATTCGCTCGACATATCTCTCAACCTGATTAAGTGCTGCATTCCTCTGTGGCTCTGCAAGGTAGGTATGTTCTGACTTCACAAGTGAATTGTAATTAGACTCAAACCACGAGGCGATGTTATCTTTCGTAATCAACTCCACCTCATCCCTGATAGCAGCTCTATGAACATCTTCAATCGTCTCGTGAACCAAAGTACCGAACATCATAGCACTCTGTCGTACCGGCATAAATTCAAGTTCCTTGTAGAATTTATACTGCAAAGCGCAAGTCTCATATACTGTAATATGAGATGTAAACGAAAACGAATTCTTCAAGTTCACCTTCTTAACTGAGTGAAAATCAAAATCACCTATATTAAATCCGATACTCTCTACGCTCTGAAGTTCGTCATAAACTTCCTTGAAATACTTACTCGGAGTGCGTTTATCTTGATTACAAGTAAGCACAAGCAAATCCTGTGCCCTGGAAAATGCCGTATAATAAAGTCTCCAGAAATCAAAGAACTTTGTTTCCTCATAAGGCTCAAATGCAGGTCTATGAAAATACTTCTCCTCAACCTCCGTCATTAAGTCCTTATATGACTTCCTAGGGGTATTACTCAAAGAATCCACAAACACAATAGGGAACTCCATTCCCTTAGACTGGTGTATCGTAAGAAAAGATACACATCCGCTCGGTGCATACTCTGCCTCATCTTCATACTCTGAAATTCCACCATCATAGAGCAGTTTCAAATACATATTGAACAGAAGCTCTGTATTTCTGTCTATATATGAACCATTAAAGACATCTACTCGATGTAAATACTCAAACTTGCCAATTATCTGCGTAAATAAGGCAAGATTTCTTGCCGGTCTCATATCAACAACACCAACACTCATATCTGTATCAAGGATATCGCTAAACGGTTTGAACATAAACATCTGGTAAAGTAATCCGGAGTATGCGTAATCCGTAGTTCCCGATAGACTGTAATGTTCTTTTCCGTGTCTTTTTATGAACTGTAACAGTTCCTTATTCTCTGATTTCTTCACATACTCATTAGCTGCCATAATACACTCTCTAAAATAACTGTAGTGCTGTGCCTGGAGGAAATCAAATTCCATATTCTCAAGTTTCGATACATACTTAGGGAACATAAGCATTAAACAGCCTATTGTAAGCATTATCTCCTCTCTCCTGAAAAACATATCCGAACGAGGAGAGTAAACATTTATACCGTTCTTCTCTAGGAAATTCGCAAGAGCAGTTACACGTGGGTGTTTAACTGAACTAAAAAGAAAGGCTAACTGGTTATAGTCTGTCAGCTTCCCAGATTCCTTTAACTTGTGTATAAATCCAAGTATCTTATCGTGCCATTCATCCTCATCATCTTCACCAAACAGCTTCACAACCGCCGGACTCTCAATTACTGTCCTCGAGTTTGGTACTATTTGCTTCTCATAACGATACTTGTCCCACGTAAATTTGAACTTTGATCCAGAAGTCGTAGTCATCCACTTGTTGTAGAAATCAACGATGTCGCTATCAGAACGGTAGTTCACAACCAACGGAACTATCTTGCATTCTTCACCCTCGAACTTATAAGGGAACTCAAGAATATTACGGATAGTCGCTCCCCTGAAACGATACAAACCTTGATCATCGTCTCCAACCACACAGATATTGTGATGATTTGCTCCAAGCAAGAACACAATTTGCTCCTGTATATAATTAGTATCCTGATACTCATCTATCATCAGATACTTAATTTCATTCTGAAGCTCTTCAAGTATCTTTTTATTCTCGGTTAAGAGGCGGTAGCACTCCGTCTGAATAGTCGAAAAATCAATAAGATTGCCCTCTTCGAGCAAATATTCATATTCCTCAAGCACTCTTCCAAGTGTTTGAATATCTGAATTTTTATCTGTGACCATAGCTTCAACATCTACCATCTCTTCTGATAAATGATTAACATACGTACATATCTCTTCTGCCCACTTCCAAGAACCGCCCTTAGAAAGTAATTCATCAATCCCATCAATCTCCTTGAACCGATAAATATTTCTAAACACAAGATACTTCTGGTCAAAGGTATCAAGCAACCGGTAATTTCTCTTGAGCCTTGTAAATTCCAAATTTTCTTTAATAATCCTCAAGCAAAGAGAATGGAAAGTTCCAATATACATCTCATTTACATTTACTGATATGCTTCTCTCTGCAAGTTCATTGGTAATACGGGTGATAAGCTCCTTAGCTGCCTTCTCCGTGAAAGTAGCCATAAATATCTGTTCAGGCTTAACCCCACATTCCTGAATAAGATAGACAGCTCTCTTAACAAGAGTAAATGTTTTGCCAGTACCCGGTCCTGCAGTTATAAGTACAAGACCATCTGTAGACCTTATTGCTTCTTTTTGCGCTTCATTTGCATTACCATAATCAAACATTAAATATCTCCCCTATCATTTTCTATAATGCTTATAACTGACTATAGCATTTTGTATGTACAAAAAAACGTACTTCTTAACTATTATTTCCACACAAGTCATTGTGAATACACTTCATGATATCCCCATCTTGATCTCATATTTTTTGAATTGTCAAACTGTTTTTGATTATACCATTTTTCTGTTGAATCCGCAATTAATGCCCCAGGGCTTGCAATATCACACACACAAAACACCCCACAGCCACCGAAGCAGCCATGAGGTGCAATCATTCAAAATCTATTCTCTTACATCATCAAAAGCATACTTGTAACCGCTATACAGACCGCCATAGTCATATAACCTTCCTTTGTCACCAGCTCATGCCTCTTATACCCGCTTCCTGTAAGCTCCACCGGATGTTTCCGAAAGAACAGGATACATAGTGTGATAAATCCGGCAAGACCCACCACAAGAAGCAGAGCAACTATCCATCCCGGTATCAGGAATGTTCCCATATAGGCAACCACTACATTAACCGCATTAAATACCAGGTGCATAGCCATGGAGTATATCATATTGCCTGTTGCAATCCTTATAAGGGCAAATAAACAGCCATAGAAGAACCCGTACAGGATCGAACCAAGGGAGAAGTGAAGCAGTGCAAAGAACAGACTGCTGATCACAACCGCAGCTCTCGCATCGCCTTTCATATAAGCTCCAAGTATCAGTCCACGGAACACATACTCTTCCACAACTGCCGGTACAATAGCGAACGCTATTATGGCAAGCCACACCGGATATTTCGCTATATCCTCCGAACTGTCTGCTCCTGCAGATGACAGCAGCGAAGCAAGTGCCGATAACATAAGTGCGATTGGAATACCGCATACGGATATTCCTATACTCTGTAAAAGTGTTCCTACCTTCGGTTTCTCAAAAGGTATAGTAAATTCCGCTCGTTTCTTTCTTGCCATGAACACTGCAAAAAGCATTGTCATAAAACATATTGCCATCTGTGCGCCCAGTGTTCCGAGGAACATCACTGTCATGATTCCCACTACTTCAAATATGATACAGAACAAAAAACTGGTGTCCGCCATCCTGATCAGCTTATACTCACTTGATTTCTTATCCATCTATCCGTGTCCTTTCTCTCTTATTCGTCTCCTATGTCACTGCGTTTCCTGCCGGTTTCCCGGCTGGGTGGCTGTGTCCCTTTGTCATTTGCCATGTGCTTCTTATGTCGAATCACATTCTCCAGATTATCCGTCACATCATCACAGGTGATACCTCTGCTCTTGCAGAACTCTTCTGCCTGTTTCTTATCCGGAAACTCTGCAATCGGCTTGTGCCGCTCGATATCCTCACTTGGGTACTTGATGTCGGCATACAGATAATACTTTTCGCTTTCATCGCTTTTCTACATGGAGAAGTTAGCAAATTTTCCTGTCTTGTGTTTCTCCGGTCTCCCTTTCTTTGCTTCCTCCTGCTTGAACTTTTCCTTTGCTTCCTGTTCCTTTGCCACTTCACCCGCCATATCTCTTGATGGCTGCTCCATGCTCTGTGCCTTCTCCGCCAGAAACTTCTCTACCTCCGGCAGATAAGTTTCCAGTGTGCCACTCCTGTCCTTCGTGATCGGATTGATGTCGATGTTTCTACCGCCTATGGACAGTCCTTCTTCATTCAGGATATTAAACAGGGAATCTTCCCTCTCGCTTCCGTAGTATTCCACGACCACATCCACGTCCGAATCCTCATGCTCGATACCCCGGCAACGACTACCGACAAGAACCACATCCACCACCTGGGCATCTATGTCAAACGTCTGCAAAGCATCCTCCACATGACCTCGAACCATGGATTCGATACTTTCCGCATTCTGTCCATCAAGTTCATGGAACAGATCTCTTGTCTTTGCCCGGAACGCTTCCACAACATCCTGCTGTGACTTTGATACCTCATGCACTTTTTCCGGCTGCTTCTTCATCGCAACAGATGTCATCGTCCGTATGCCATGTTCCTCATTTCTGTCCTTTATGCTCTCTCCAAATGCCTTTGCATTAAAATCATCGCAGCAGTCATACCGGTGTATGGATGTACCATGTTCCCGAATCTCGGAAACAAAAAGAGCAGTCGGGAATAGCTCTTCCTTTCTGCTCTTATCCATCAGTTCTTCTGTCCTCTCGGGCATATGAACATCATACACTATAAATTCTCTGCTTCCGTCGTAGCACTCACCCATGTCATTCATAAGTGAAACCGCTGTGCCTGGTATAAACTCCGTCTCCTTAGGAAGTTCTCCCGTTATCAGAGGATAATCTGCGGTATCTTCGATATAGAAATGTTTCTTTCCATCATCATCCTTAAAAAGACAGACATCAAAAGCGCTTTTATCTCCATCCACATAACATCGGTAAGTCCTGTCATGTTCCGGATTCTCCATTTCCGTCTTTCTGTCCTCATAAGCCTCGTTCATCAGGGATGTATCGGCACGGACATCAATATCCCGGTAGTCCACATGAACCGCCATGATATCCTCTTTCTCAAATACGATCTTCTGTCCCTTATCCAGTCCGTCTTTTCCTTCAAGAAGCGTTCCCGTAAACTGTTCCTCCGTCAAATTAAAACGCCCCACATCGTACTGTGATACACTGTCAAGCTGTACATCACCATATACCGTAGTAAAAGTCACACCCTTGGCAACTTCCGCATAATCATCCGGATTGTCATTATATGTCTCTACCGCATACTCCGGTCGGAACTTATGCTCTCCAGCATCAGCAAGGACACTTCCATCCATATCACATCCGGTCGTCATGGCAAGTATCTGTCTTGCAAAAAGCTCCGGCATTTCACCCTCATACACTTCCGGGATATTCTCATCGAAAAGCTCCGAATGGCTTATGCCAGATACTTGTCGTAGATCTTCCTCTGAAACTGATACCGCTCTACCGGTGTCATGTTCTCCATCTCGCCCATGCGCTCCCGGATCTCTGTTTCCGCTCTGTGCATCTGCTCCTCGGTCTCCAGCACGGTTTCCGCTGAAACGTAACTCTTCTTTGCTTCCTCTGTCAGATTGTTCATGTTCTCCATACTCCATATCCCCTTTCGTTCTTGCATTCTTTATAAAATCATCCTCTAAATTAACTGCTTCAATAAGTATCGGCTTTTCGCCTCTTCCAACATCGTTATCCCATTTGGAACATCCATTTATCCCATCAATCGACTTTAACGCTTCGTATGCCTGTGCAATCTTATTTCCATCCCGCTCATTCGCATACTTGTCTATAAGCTCCGGGGACAGATATCTTCCGGTATGGATAAATCTGCCCATCATTCTGCCTAGAGCCTTATTTCTGTCAAGGTCAACAAAGTGGACGTTTACCTTATATCCGGCATCCTTTGCATATGCGATATAATCCTTCATGAGTTTGTCTGCATCACTGCCGCCCTTGGGAAGCACGATGTTTCTTCCCTCCCGCAGAGATTCTTTGAATACTGCTCGCTCCACGATCTGAGATTCTTTATGTACTGTGTTCGCACCCCATCCCTTATTAAATTCGGGAAACTGTCGTTTTGCTTCATCGTTATCTATCAGCATGGAATGCTGCTCATATGAAATTGTATCTACTATGGCTGATGATTTCCCAGAAGCGGGAAGACCGATTACGATGTCAAGGCGTCTGCCTTTTTCTACATCACCATTATAAAGTGTATTACCATCACTGTCAACGAGCGGCTTGCCTTTTTCATCCAGGCTGATAGAGCCATAATCCATAAGTGTCTCAAACACATGATTCTCGATTGCTTCCCTGTCCTTTAACTGTATGGTCGGTGTCGCATAAGACACACAGCTTTCCGCCGCTTTCATCTCCGGTGTTGCTTTGATTTCTTCCACATCCACATACTTACCATCCGCACATCTCTCAAGGATATCCTGCATTTTATCACTGACCGGAAGTCCGGTCAGAAGCACGGTATCCCTGTCTTTTTTATCTTCGATTGCCATCTGTATTTCCTCCTTTCAACTATCGCTCATCGCCTTTGCCTTTTATCTGTGTATGTCCGGAGATTCCGATTCGCTCACCTGCCTGCTGCTTCTTATCGGCGATCCGGGGTAAAAATGGACTTTTCACCTTTTTCATGCTTACACTCGCCCTCTTCACACAGCTTCTTTCTTGATACTTCTGCATACACACGTTTATATTTATCTGTTCCAACATTATCGAAAAAAGTTGAAACATTATTCACGTCAAATCGCTTATCTCTCTGAAGTAAACGTACAAACCAACGTATGTCAATTTTTTGTCCCTTGAAGCCTTATCTTTAACATATTGACACCTCCTTGAATAGAAAATAAAAGGCAGGGATATTCAATATTTGTAATTAAATATCCCTGCCAAATTTGTTATTTTATTTATCAATGAGTATAAGGAAGTTCCGCTCTCGCTTCGCTCGCCAAGGAGGCGCAAGCCTCAGCAGTTCGCTGTTTCCACTCTGTCTTCGCACTCTGTGCTCGCCAATCGTGGACAGCTATCGCATGGTCAGTGCTAATGCTTCTCTGCGTCGCTAACGCTCCTTGACAAGATTCAAGGAAGTTCTGCTCTCGCTTCGCTCGCCAGAACAACTGCGTTTCTAAGTTCAGACTTCGTGCGTTGCACTTGTCTTCTCTAAGAGAACGCAAGTTTCTACATGCCCGGTATTCACAAACTGATCCACCGCACATGCCTTTTTCACATAATATCCATGCTCCTGCAAAGTCACAAGATCTCTTGCGAGGGAGGTTGGCTTGCAGCTGATATAGACGATCTCATCTACACCGTAGTTGATGATCTTAAGGAGCGCCTTTGGATTGATGCCATCTCTCGGTGGATCGAGGATGATGAGATCCGGTTTTTCCTCGATGGTGTCGATGACCTTTAAGACATCGCCTGCGATGAATTCGCAGTTATCAAGTCCGTTGCTTTTTGCATTTTCTCTTGCAGCTTCGACTGCTTCTTCCACAATCTCTACGCCGATAACCTTGGAGGCAACCGGTGATAACATCTGGGCGATCGTTCCGGTTCCGCTGTATAAGTCGAAGATCAGCTTGTCCTTGGTATCTCCGGCATATTCACGGGCTTTGCTGTACAGTCGTTCCGCGCTCTTTGTATTTGTCTGAAAAAATGAAAATGGTGAGATCTGGAAATGCAGTCCCAGCACCTCTTCCTCGATATAATCTCTTCCGTATAACAGCGTTACCTTCTCCGGCACAACAGCATCCGCCAGAGAATCATTTGCCGTATGGAGAATACCAATGATCGTTCCGTCAAGCGGAAGTGCCAGAAGCCCTTCTACATATGCATTCAGATCCAGAGTCTCTAATCCGTCCGTGCTGGTTACAAGATTTACCAGAAGTCCGCCATTTGTCTTGGACTGGCGAAGCACCAGATGACGAAGCAGTCCTACATGCTGCATTTTCTTATGATAAGACAGTCCATGCGCCCTTGCGAATTCCATCGTATAAGAAACAATCCTGTTATAATCTTCGCTTACGATCACGCAATTACAGACAGGAACGATATCATACATGCTGTTTTTCTTATGAAGCCCCAGCACCAACGGGCCATCCTTATATTCGTCGCCAAATGAATACTCCATCTTATTTCGGTATGCAGTTGTAACTGGCGAGCCGATGATGCCCTCCCAATCATATGGATGTGCCTCTGAATCGATCACACCGTCTAACAGCTTCCTCACCTGTCCTGCCTTTAATTCCAACTGATGCTCATAGCTCATGGTCTGGTATGCACAGCCGCCGCAAATGCCAAACTGTGGACATGGTGGTACTGCATCTTCGATCTCGGAGCGTTCCAGCACATCCAACAGACGTGCTTCTGCCTTATCCTTCCGCACCTTGGATACCATACAGGACACCTTTTGTCCGGGCAGTGCTCCCTTCACGATTACTTTTTTGCCATCCAGTTCAAAGCTTCCCTTATTTGGGAAATCATAGTCTTTTATAACACCTTCTATAATCTCTCGTTTCTTCACAGCCGACCTCTTTCTTGTCTCTAATAATCTCTACTCTTCCCGGTCGCCCCACATATCTTCAAATATGCTGCGCATCCGACGTTTCGGTTTCAGTTCATTTTCCGCAAAAAATGGTGTTCCATGCTGGTCAAATTCCAGCAGCATGTATTTGCCATTCATGCCATCACGCGGATATGCCAGACTGCCCGGATTTACGATATAAGCTCCGCCATATCGTTCCAGATTCTGGACATGCGTGTGTCCATACATCACAATATCGTAACCATCATATTTGATCAACTCCTGTAAGCGGTCCGTTCCATAATGGACACTGTATCGGTGTCCGTGCGTGATAAATACCTTATACCGGTCGATCATGAATTCCTCCTGCATCGGAAGATCGGAATCCCAGTCGTTATTCCCGGCAACCATGTGTATCGGGCAGGTTACATTGTCATAAATATATTCTTCATCTCCGCAGACATCCCCAAGATGGATAAACATATCGATGTCACCCACTGTATCTAAGACATCCCGGATCGTATTGGTTCTTCCATGTGTATCACTAATTATCAGTATTCTCATTTATAACTTCCTTTATCAAACGAAGTGCGTTTCCTCTATGGCTGATCGTATTCTTTTCTTCCGGTGACAGCTCTGCTGTGGACTTGCCATACTCCGGCAGGAAGAAGATAGGATCATATCCAAATCCATTCTCGCCGCGTTCTTCATATCCAATGATTCCTTCGATCGTGCCACGTCTGGTAATAGTCTTTCCATCCGGGAATGCAGCTGCGATCGCACATACGAATCTTGCAGTACGCTTCTCATCCGGAACACCGGCAAGCTTGTCAATGATTGCTTTATTCTTGATCCGGTATGAAGTATCTTCACCCATAAATCTTGCAGAGTAGATTCCCGGTGCTTTATCGAGATAGTCTACCTCCAGACCGGAATCATCTGCCAGCACCAGACAGTTTGTCATCTTACGGATCGCCTCTGCCTTGATGATGGCATTTTCTTCAAATGTCTTTCCATCCTCTACGATATCAGCCTTGATTCCGGCTTCCTTCATCGACAGGATCTCATATCCACAATCCGCAAGGATCATGCGGATTTCTTTCATCTTATTCTCATTACCCGTAGCAAAAATCAATTTCTTCATCTTGTCTTCTCCTTTTCTATTCAATCCCCCACATCCGTGAAGGCTTTCAAACAGACATTACAGTCATTCTCCTGCTCCGCACTCGACCACTTCGTGCCATACAGGCTGATATAGCCCTCGCCATCCGTGATATCGAAGTTCGCCGTTTTCTCATCATTATTATATTCGATTGCGATCGGCATCGTGGAATCCTGTGTGTTCACATGCACAACCACCGCAAATTTCCGATCATCCGGAAGCGGTACTGCCTCATTTAGATTGATCGTATAATAACCCTCGTACTGCATTTCACCGGATGCCACCTTTGTCCGCTGCTGCAAGTCGGATACATCGGTAAAATCCGTCACAACATACACATCATATGTCGTTTTCGGGCCTGTCGCATAGAAAGAAACTGCCTTTAATGTCTCGTTCTTTCCAGCCGTATAGACATTTGCAAAATAGGCCTCCGGCCTGTCGTCAAATCCCATCGTTCCGACCTCGCCCATCAGATCTGACTGATAGATCTTGTCGTAGTTGTCACTATTTCCAAGCTTCGTATATACTACGCTATTCATACCGATATTGGTATCATAATAAGAGATATAAAAGAATCCCTCGTCACCAAAATCCTGCCCCCAGCTGTTCTTGCAGATAAATGCGCCGTCTCCCGCCGGTTCTGTATTAAAATATTCCTTCGGATAGTTGTCATCCCAGCCAACGATCACCACGTCATGATTCGGCGTCTGATCTCCATCATAATAATAGGAACTGCGGTTTCTGTTATAGTAATAAGAACTACTCGTTGCATTCTTCATATCACAGTAAATAACCGTTTCCACACCGCCATATTTGTATACGGATGATTTGATCGCCTCGTAATTCTTGTCCTTCAGGATGATGGCTTCTTCCAGATGCTTTACCGCCGACAATCCATTTACCGTCTGGTTATCACCATACGGATCATCTTCCTCAAGCACCGGTCCCTGCCATGCCGCAAGATAAGCTATACTCATATAATATTCGCCACCGTCAAATGGGCTGACATTAAAGCTGTTATTCATTGCCATATGATCAACAGAAAACACCAGATTTTCAGCCGGACGGATCGTACTTTCCAGTGCCGCAAGTGATGCAAATGCCCAGCAGGTTCCATAGATACCCTGATCTCTTACAAGAGATACACGATCATGTTCTCTCATGTCATATGCAGCCGGAAGCTTTTCTTCCTCGGCAATCTTTTTTAACACCGCAGCATTTGTCTCCAGATTGATATTACAGCTGTAGTTTAATGCCTCGCAGATCTCATTCACCGGCACATAGATGATATCATCCTTTTTCTCCGGCTTGTCGATTGCCTGTATTGCATTTCCATTGATATTTACCACATCCGAATCACCATAAACTTTAACAAGGCTGTCACCTTTTGCCAGTGTGATCGTTTCGTTTTCATATACATTTACCAGACAATCCAGTTTATCGGTAAATGCTGCGATTGGGATCATCAACTGTAACCGATCACTGAAATATGCCTGATATTCCGCCTCTGTGATCTTATTGTCATTGATATATAACGTAACACCCTTTTCATTTGCACTTGTTACGATCTCTTTCATCATTGCCTCGGCCGCAGCCTCCGAACCGTCGGTCTTTTCCACGCTCACATCCGGATGCCGGAAGAAGCCCAGATAGAGCAATACACTCAAGATTGCAACTGCTACCGCTATCAAAAACTTTTTCAATTTGGTCTCACTTTCTCTTTGGCGGCTTCGGTCCCATGAACTGATAGAAATATGATTTGATCATACCATTGTAGATCTTACGATTCTTATCCGCCTTTCTTCCTATATATTTCTCCGCCTCACTGTATGACGTGATCAGGAACATCGACCAGTCATCCAGTCGTCTGAAGCTTTCCCCGATCGTCTTATATAATTCAGGAAGATCCTCCCGATCCTCGAGACGTTCACCATATGGCGGATTCGTGATGATAAAGCCATATTTTTTCGGATGCCTGAGATCCTTTACATCTCTCTGTTGGAAATGGATATGTTCATCCACTCCCGCTGCTCTGGCATTCTCCATCGCACACTTCACCATTTCATTATCCAGATCGTAGCCCTGAATATTCATCTTCACATCATGGTCGATCATGTCATTTGCTTCATCGATCGCATTGTACCACATCTTCTTATCTCCGACCTTCGCCCACTCGGAAGCCAGGAAATCCCGATCGATGCCCGGTGCGATCCTTGCTCCGATCATAGCAGCCTCGATTGGAAATGTTCCGCTTCCACAGAATGGGTCGACCAGTACACGATCCTTGTTCCACGGTGTCAGCATGATCAGTGCCGATGCCAGGGTTTCTGATATCGGGGCCTTACCAACCAGCTTTCTGTAGCCACGTTTATGAAGAGATACTCCTGATGTATCTAACCCTATTGTAACAATATCCTTAAATATAAATACACGAACCGGATATTCTGCTCCATCTTCCGTGAACCATGACACATGATAGGTCTGTTTCAAACGTTCTACCATAGCTTTCTTCACGATGGACTGGATATCAGATGGGCTGAACAGTGCGCTCTTATTTGATGTAGCCTTGGATACCCAGAATTTTGCATCACGGGTCAGATACCGCTCCCATGGAATACTCTTGGTTCCTTCAAATAATTCATCAAATGTTACAGCCTTAAAGCTTCCGCACTTGATCATGATACGTTCAGCTGTACGAATAAACATATTTGCTCTTGCAACCGCATCCTCTTCTCCGGCAAATGTAATTCTTCCGTCTTCTACCTGAACGATCTCATATCCAAGATCCAGGATTTCTTTTTTCAATACTGACTCCAATCCAAAATGACATGGAGCGATCAATTCGATTCTGCTCATATGCTTCCTTTCAATCACAAGTGCCAGATTCAGACATTTCTGTCCAAATCCAGCACTCCTTTTCTCTTATATCTTTGTTTCTGATTTTATTTTCTGCGTTTATTTATAACAACGATTCCGGCAAGCCCCAGTGAAATGATCATACCTGCAACTGCTGTCTTCATAGCAAAATCATCTCCTGTCTTTACTCCGGTGTTCTTCTGGTCATCCGGCTTATCGGCATCTGTTTTCTCTGTTGTTTGGTCCTCCGTTGATACAACTTCTTCGGATTCTGTTGTCACATCTTCCGTTTCATCCTGAGTATCATCCGTTGACTCTGTCGTTACATCTTCCGTTGTATCATCGGTACGATCTTCTGTCGTAGTTGTAGCTTCCGTTGTGTCCTCTGTCGTTGCATCTGTAGAAGCTTCCGTTGTCACGTCTTCTGTTGTCACATCTTCTGTTGTTCCACCATCCGGAACAGACATTTTAACCGTTACTTTTGTTGCTCCCGATGCATAATAATTTGCTGTTTCCTTATATCTGACGTAATAATCACCGGCAGAAATACCTGTGATCGTATTTGCTGTGATCGGCTTCCATACATTCTGGTCAACGGAATATTCCATGGATACATCAACATTTTTAATGGAACCGTCCTTTTTCCCTTTTGCACTTTCATTTTCTGTCGTAAGACCGGTTGGTGCTGTCTGTGGTGCTTTATCGATCGTATAATTTTTTACGGTTTCTCCGTGATAAGTCTTACCCTTTGCTGTTATTTTTACGCTTGCTGCTCCTGCATTGATATTATCTGTAAATGTACAGGTATAATCCGTTCCTTCTGTCAGATCTCTGCCATCGTATGTGACAGTCACTGTTGGCTCTTTTGCTTTTCCATCATATACATAAGAAGTAGGGGCAATGGATACAGAAACTGTCGCATCTGTCAGCCGGCGATAACGAAGCTCTACGCTTCTCGCCTTTGTGCCTGTTTCATCTAATATCGTATTATAGGAATTCGGCTGTCCATCCAATGTGTATCCGGCCGGAAGAAATTCCTCAATACCGCCCACAGCTTCATCTAATGAAAGCAACCCATAATTGCTTAGTCCGCTTGGCGAATTTGTAATCTTATAAACAGATGTCTGATCCATCTGCAGCTTTTCAAGCCACCATTCTGTAAATGCTGCACCATCATGTTGCTGTTCTATATTACTGTTTACCAGTTTAATGCCACCCTTTGCATACCATCCAAGCTGCGTAAGATCTGCTCTCACATTTTCAAATGTTAATGTATGTTCATTCCCTGTCGCTGCATTCCTGATATAGCCACTATATTCTCCATTTTCTATCACAAGCGAACCCATGATATCGAAATGAACAGCCTTTAACTCCTTCTTATTCAGATCAATCGTAAGATTCTTATTCCCCGCATCAATATATGTTGATGTACTCTCACAATTATATAGAAGCTTCAGTATATCACCGTTTCCGGCAGCAGCCGCTGCATCTTCCAGTTTAGAATAAGTGCCCTTTGCTGTTCCACTTGCATCCTCTACCTCGATGCATTCTACCGGATCATTACAATCCACGCAGGCTCCATCCTTCACCTGTGAATGTTCACATGCCGCCTGTGTCTCTGCCAGTCCATTTGCCCCTGCAAATGCTGCTACTGCAAAAAAAACTGCCGCAATGATCGTTCCTAAAATTCTTTTTCTCATTTACCCTATATCCTTTCTTTTCTAAAAAAATAAGTACCTCCGGAATATCCTGGGATACCCGCCAATTACCCTGTCCATATTATACATACTTCCCCCTGCCACCACAAGTAAATTAAACAAAAAAATCCCGGCCATGCACTTCCTTAACAGGTTCTGTCATGTCCGGGATCGATCTATTCTGTTATTCTCATTTTCAAACCACATTTTCTTCTCTTTCATAATGGCTAGTTACACCCTCTGTCAGCGGTTTTTCGTCAATGCTCCTTTATACTGTACGATTCCCCCAACGGTATTGATCACCTTATATCCTGCCTGCGACAGCAGTCTCGCTGCCAGTGCACTGCCGCCTCCATACTGACAATATGTGAGCAGCACTTTATTTTTAGGAAGATTATAATTACCATACTGGATATCCGACAATGGTACATTGACTGCCATCGGTATGTGTCCTCTCAGGAATTCTTCTTCGGTACGAACGTCCACGATCACCCCGCCATAGCGGACTGCTTCCTGCATGATATCGCGAACCGGTATGTTGTGAAATCTCATCATTTCACCCCCTGGCAAATGTTCCTGCTATATGGATTCCTATATATTCATCATATGTCTCTTCCATCAAAACGTGCGGCATATTCAGCGTTTCTGCCACAATTCCGGTCTTATTTCTGCCCTTGTCCGTTGTACCCTGTCATGCCATAATCCGTACCAGTGCCATTCAACGTATAACTCTGTGAATAATTCTGCGATCCGGGATTCTCCTGCTGCCGATATGGATTCACTCCAGTTTGCGGATATGTTACATTTCCCATGTAGCCGCCATTTTGCATATATGCTCTATTCACAGTATAACCGTTTTGAGGGTTATAACCAGTATTTTGCATGTACTCCATATTAGTCGGATATGCGCTGCCTCGATTATAATCATCCTTTACCTCATACCCGGGATTTGTGCCGTAGGCTGATTGACCTGCATTGGCATTCATCCCCTGTGTATAACCACCATTGTATGGGTTGTAATTTGTATTCTGCATATATCCTCCGGTCTGACCATATGCATCCCCACCCGGATAGCCCGGATAACCCGCCCGGTAATCCGGTTGATCTGGATAATAATATCCTCTGCCCGGTCTGCGAAAATCCATCCGATACATCCCACAATCTGCAGTCTCCGGTCTGCCGTCAATTCTGCGGTCATGCGCTGAACAGTAAAAGATCAGGAAGATTGAAAGTACATACATCACTCCAAGGATCAGGAATACCCACGCCTCCGAAATATATCCATACGATGCCGCCATCACAAGATAGTCATATAAGCCATGAATAAATACCGGCACGATATATGCCCATGCCATAAATCCGATCATACCCGCACGGTCACCTGCATATGCCGCTTCTCTGCCCTTCGCATAAAGTGCACCCATGATAACACCTACCGTACAATGAAGTGGAATAGCGGTAAATGCCCGGAGGATGCCCGTTCCGATTCCGCCTGAAGCAACATATAAGATATTTTCCAATATAGCAAAGCCAAGCGATGCACAGACCATATAAATAACTCCATCATAGCTGTGCTGAAATTCTCTGCTTTTCCATGTAGTGCAGACCGTTACCAGATATTTTCCAAGCTCCTCCACAATTCCGATCACCAGAAAGCAGAGCACCAGCAGCATCGTCTGATGATCCGTATCTGTCTGTGCAACGATTAACTGCCCGATAAATTCTGCAATCGCTGCCGGAATGATCGTACCTGCACCAAGTGCCAGAAGCAATACCATTAATTTGACCGGCGGCTTCTCTTTCCGGTCTCTCATATATATAAAACCCAGCAGGATCAATGCCGGTAAGACTGCTATTATGATCAGTATTCGACTCATATGCCCTCCCATTATCCTGATCCGATGTCTGTAATCACAACCATCGAATCTTTTCAACATAATATGACTTGTTTAAAATTATACCACCCGGCAGTGAAAAACTCTACTTACAGGTCTTATTTTACATATAAAATATGGGAGGCGAATTGCTTACGTCTCCCATACCATTTATTCATATTTTTTTGAGGAAAATATATGACAATAATTATTTTACATTGAAGGCTTTCATACCCGGATATACGGCTGAAGCACCAAGCTCTTCTTCAATTCTTAAGAGCTGGTTGTACTTAGCTACACGCTCGGATCTGGATGGTGCGCCGGTCTTGATCTGGCAGGTATTTAAAGCAACTGCAAGATCTGCAATCGTTGTATCTGCCGTCTCACCGGATCTGTGCGATGAGATAGCTGTGTATCCGGCCTTGTGAGCCATCTTGATTGCTTCCAATGTCTCTGATACAGAACCGATCTGGTTTAACTTGATCAGGATACTGTTACCACAGCCAAGCTCGATACCCTTTGCAAGTCTCTCTGTATTTGTAACGAAAAGGTCGTCACCAACTAACTGTACCTTGTCGCCAAGCTCTGCTGTAAGCTTCTTCCAGCCTTCCCAGTCTTCTTCGTCCAGACCATCTTCGATAGAAATGATCGGGTACTTCTCAACCAGTCTCTTCCAGTGAGCGATCAGCTCCTCCGATGTATATACTGTACCGGCCTTTGGCAGCTTGTACTCGCCAACCTTACCTGTCTTCCATTCAGATGAAGCTGCATCCATAGCGATCTTGAAGTCCTTACCCGGTTCATATCCGGCTTTCTTTACTGCCTCGAGAATTGTCTCGATTGCTTCTTCATCAGATGCAAGTGCAGGTGCAAATCCACCTTCGTCACCAACTGATGTAGCAAGGCCTCTTTCTTTTAAGATTGCCTGAAGTGCATGGAATACTTCTGCACACCATCTGAGGCACTCTTTGAATGAAGGAGCACCAACCGGCATGATCATGAACTCCTGAACATCCAGACCGGATGATAATGCATGGCATCCACCATTGATAATGTTCATCATAGGAACCGGAAGTCTGTTTCCGCTTACACCGCCTAAGAAACGATATAAAGGTACATCCAGTGAAATAGCTGCTGCTCTTGCAGCTGCGATTGATACAGCAAGGATTGCATTTGCACCCAGATTTGACTTGTCCTTTGTTCCGTCTGCCTGGATCATTACCTGATCTACCGCATATGTATCAGATGCGTCCATTCCAACTAATACGTCATTAATTGTTGTATTGATATTTTCAACAGCTTTCTTAACGCCCTTACCGCCAAAACGATTCTTATCGCCATCACGAAGCTCTAATGCTTCAAACTCACCTGTTGATGCACCACTTGGAGCTGCTCCACGTCCAACCGTACCATCTGCAAGAATAACTTCTGCTTCTACTGTAGGATTTCCTCTTGAGTCAATAATCTCTCGTCCAATTACTTTTTCGATTTCTAAATAATTCATCATTATCCAATTCCTCTATTCACAAGATTTTAGTTAGTTTTTTCTAACCAACTAAAAAATAGCATGTTATAACCTCTGTCGTCAACAAAAATACGTCGAATTAATTGAGAATTTCTATCACATATTTCGCTTGATTTTTACAAGAACACACCGTATAATGCAGCCATGAGTTAGATGTGTCTAACCATTGCATGAACGGTTCTGAAATGACACATACTAATACTGTCGCATTTGATAATTTAATGTTACAGGAGTTTCAGATTATGTTTGAAGAATATTTGATCACACATTGTTCGCCTACATTGGCGTCCTTAAAACCTGCCAGCCTGTTTCTTTATCGTTTTTCTTCCGGAGAAGAATTATACGAAAGTGTGGCTGTCTGGGATGCACAATTTCAGAAAAAAGGGATCCGGATCACGATCCTGCGGGAAAATGCTGAAACTGCCCTGATCTATGTCTACAGACCGGATGCCATGGTTCGCGAATTATCAAGACCGGAGATCCTCTCTTTTCTTGTAAGCACAGGATATCAGGCAGGAACGATCGATCAAATGCTTGAACAGCTTCGTACACGGCTTCATGGTTCGGAAGAATTTCCACATGAAATCGGTGTCTTCCTTGGCTATCCGTTAAATGATGTTCTCGGATTTATCAAATACCACGGAAGCAACTGCAAGGGCATGGGCGACTGGAAGGTATACGGAGATCTGGGTGAGGCCCAGAAAACATTTGCTAAATTTAAAAAATGCCGTGAGATCTATGCAAATCTCTGGCATCAGGGACGAACCATCTGGCAGTTGACGGTTGCTGCATAATTATAGCATCTGCATAACAAAATAAGTATTTATGCAAATGACGTTCACATAACAAAATGAATATAGGGGATTCCCGTAAGCATTTTCGTGCGGGGATCTCTAAATATAAAATACATGAATTATAAGGAGGAACCTACTATGAGTAAGGTTGCAGTTGTATATTGGAGTGGCACAGGTAATACAGCATTAATGGCACAGGCTGTTGCAGAAGGTGCAAAAGCAAAAGGAGCAGAATGTGATCTTTTAACATCCGCAGAATTTACTGCAGATATGGTAGATAACTATGATGCGATCGCATTTGGCTGCCCTGCTATGGGTGCTGAAGTCTTAGAAGAAAGCGAGTTTGAGCCAATGTTCGCTGAATGTGAACAGGCATTAAACGGTAAGAAGATCGCCATCTTCGGTTCATATGGCTGGGGAAGCGGCGAATGGATGGATACATGGGAAGCTCAGTGTCAGGCTGACGGTGCTGTATTTGCAACAGCTCCACTGATCTGTCATGAAACACCGGATGAAGCAGGTCTTGCTGATTGTACCGCACTTGGCGAAGCACTTGTTTAATAAATAATAATACACATCTCTAAACACAACCAAAACACAGGAATCTGCCATGTGGCAGTCCTTCCACTTGTACATTATCGTACAATCCCAAAAATGCTCTGGCAAACCACACCTCTGCCAGAGCATTTATTATATTTATAGTTTCTGTTTTTATATGTTCTATTTCTGACTCTTCTTTAATGTTGCAACAACCTTGCCTTTTACATTGATGATCTTTACAGTTCCATCTTCATAACTTGCTTTTTGATTGCTTTCTGCAAACATAATATATCCCGGACATGCTGCCAGAACATGTACATTCTTCTTGGATGACTGGTAGATCTTTTTCTTGGAAGTTCTGCCCGTACTCTTGCCATAATAAGAATCTCCAAATTTATAAATGGAATTTGAGCTTTTTCCATTTTTGATCAAAGTACCATACTGATATCCTCTTACAGTCAGGCTCTCATTAAACTGCATATCATCAAAAGCTCTGACAAATGCATTGCAAACCGTTTCATTTCCTGCCGGGTATTTCTTTTTATGCTTATATTTTGTGTCAACGGAATAGGATTCTGTCATATATGGGAATACACTGTAAAAATATTTGCCCTTATAATAGAATACTGTTCCATTTGCATCATCTTTTACCCTCATGTGACACTTCTTATCGGTTCCATCCAGTTTCATAGAACATAAACCGGAATGACCATAATAAAGTCGGTTGTTTTTCATAAAACCAAGTCTTCCATTTTTACAGATCTGTTTTGGCTTTGAACTTCCATCAGCCTTGATCTTATAGATACTCATCTGGCTGTCCTGATAAAGGTTGTAATACAGATATCCTTTGTGTACCAAAACTCCACTGACACCGGCGCGTTCTACAACATACTTTGCAGTCTGTTTTTTCATATTATACGCAAGTACACCCTTTGAGGTTTCTATGTAAAAATAGTCACCTGCATGATACAGTCCTCTCGCTGATACATGCTTTACAGTTGATGCTGCTGCCAGTTCTGCCGTCTGTTCCGTCTCAACGTCTGTTGCTGCCAGACTTACATTGGAACCTGTCACATTCATTACTCCACACAGTACAAATGCGATCATTGCCAATACTGCTTTTTTTAAATGTCTTTTCATTCATTTTTCCTCCTGATTTTTTATTCCCACATAACCTGTTTCGTTTATAATGTATTGCCCAGCATCGGATAAAATCCATTCAAGCAATTTGTTGACATTGTTGTTTTGATTTTCCTTATTATTAAAAACTTCTTTCTCTTTTTCAGCCATACCAAAGGCAGCAGAAGTGACGGCACAACAATTAAACCTATGTATGTTATAATGTGATTTATACCGCTCGAAAACAATAACATAGCGGTTATAAATAAAGCATAATAGCTTGCAAATAGAGCCACCGCAGTTGATATTATTTTGAGTATTATAACTGACGCTTTTTTCATTGCTTTTGCCCCTTTCTTTTGTTAG
>ERZ772892.540-NODE-540-length-46954-cov-15.084479_pt1 | contig 46954 bp, 37 predicted proteins | sample MGYA00512126_ERZ772892 | MGnify/ENA primary metagenome ERZ772892 (study PRJEB29015, sample SAMEA2737697) | human gut metagenome | biome: human gut; feature: human-associated habitat; material: faeces | place: China | collected 2012 ... | reverse complement strand
AGGTACTGCCACACACAGCACAGACACGCTGACGATAATAATGATTTCCTTTTTCTGCTTCTCTGTCGGCTTTTGTCTTATCCTGCCTTGCCTGATAGCAACAATCCTTTGAACAGAATATCTGTCGGTTACTTGTAGGCACAAACTCTTTTTGACAGTGAGGACATATCTTTGTTTTGACGATTTCTCCACCGTTTTCAGCGAGTTTTTTTGCCTTTCGCTTCTCTCGGTATGCTTTTTCACGCTCACGCTGTTTTGCCAGTCGTTCCATTTCAATCTGTTCTTCCTGTGCCTTGATTTCAGCAAGTTCTTCTTCCGTATAGGCAATATCGACCTGCCCAACATAGTTGAAATAAATATCAACCTTTTGTGTCCTTGCTTTTCCCATACCCGCTGCTTCATAAACCACAATCTTGTCAATGAGTTCAGCAAACATCAAATCGGAAATTTCTGTCGGCTCTTTGCACTTGCGTATCAAAGAAATGAAATGCTTAATATCCACCGTATTTGCCTTTTCTTCGGTCAGTTCCTTTTCCATTTCCTCAATCTTCGTTTCCAGTTCAGCCTGTTCATCATCGTACTGCTTCATCAGTTGCTTATACTGTCTTTCGGGCAGTAATCCCGAAACAAGATTTTCATACAAGCCACGAATAAGTTTAGATAATTCATCGTATCGCTTCTGAAAACGGTGCAATTCCGATTTATTGTGCTTTGGCTTTTCTGTCTGCTTTTCATTCCAAAGTGCTTGAAGTTCCTTTGCAAAGGCTTCTTCATCATTCAGAACAAATTTTGATAATCGTTTTACAGCCGATAATATCAAGGCTTCAACATTATCAGCACTAATCGAATGGGCAGTACAAGCGTTTACTCTGCTTGCATACCCGCCGCAACGGTAAGAATACTGCACCGAACGGTCCTTTTTACTGTAATGCGTTTGCAAGGTCATTCTTCTGCCACAATCCGCACAGTACAGATAACCGCTTAAACGATTGCTATGCGTACCTTTGGTTGCTGTCCTGTTCGCTCGTTTCTTTCGCTTCTGAACGCTGTCCCATAGTTCCTGCGAGATGATAGGCTCGTGTGTATTATAAAATACATACTGTTCTTCTTCATCGGTATTCTTCCTTTTGTGCAGTTTGAAATTGGTGCTGACCGATTTACGCAAAACGGTATGACCGAGATATTCCTGTCTGCTCAAAATCGCTCTTATGGTTGACATTCCCCAAGTATATGGGTCTGAAAACTTCGTTCCATTATACTGCTCGGGGTGATACTGCTTTGCGTGTGCTGCCGGAATTAAAACCTTTTCTTCGGTAAGCAATTCAGCGATTGCTCTCGGACTTTTGCCCTCGTTGGCAAGCAAAAAGATACGCTTTACCACCTCAGAAGCCACAGGGTCAACAACAAGCGTTTGTTTGTCGGTTGCTAATCGGTTATATCCATAGGGAATTGAACCGCTACAACGCTTTCCGTCTTTCATACGGGCATCAAACACAGCCTTGATTTTATTGCTTGTGTCTTTTGCGTACCATTCGTTCATTATATTCAAAAACGGAGCAAAGTCATTATCCGAAGCATTGTTGCTGTCAATACTGTTGTTTATCGCAAGAAAACGGACATCTTTCTGCGGAAACAGAACTTCCGTATAAAAGCCGACTTGCAGATAGTTTCGCCCTAATCGGCTCATATCCTTAACAATAATCGTTGCGACATTTCCTGCTTCTACTTCCTTAATCAGTTCTTGAAAACTCGGACGATTGAAATTCACACCCGAAAAACCATCGTCAGTAAAATGGCGGATATTCGTAAAGCCATTTCTTCGGGCGTAATCTTCCAAGTATTGCTTTTGGTTGGTGATTGAGTTTGACTCACCATTAAGGTCATCATCTCTTGATAAACGCTCATAGAGTGCTGTAATCTTTGAAGTCCTTGACATTCTCTTATCCTCCTTTCTTTATGTAATCCGATTTAGCATTACAGGAATTACTCCCTCTGCTAATAGGAGAAAATAGGGGTACAAAGCGGAACTGTTTTTCAAAAAAATCAAAAAAATTTTTGAAGTTCTGAAACCGACTTTGATAACCTATTTTCAATTTAGGAACGCATTATTTATCGTCCTACTAAATTATAGCCCTCTGGCGTTAATTCTATTGCTGTTATTGTTTCTCCAAAGGTACTTGCCCAAGCATCAAAATTTTGTAAATGGTGTTTTCGTAATGTGTTGTACTGCAAATATCTTTGCATTGTATAAAGTTCTACCATACTATTGCTTACAGGTGTTCCTGTTGCAAATACAACTCCTTTTCCTCCTGTTATTTCATCAAGATATTGTGTTTTCATAAACAAATCTGATGATTTTTGTGCTTCTGTTTGTGCTATTCCACTTACATTTCTCATTTTTGAATATAGATATAAATTTTTGTAATAATGAGCTTCATCTACAAATATTCTATCAACTCCAAGTTCTTCAAAAGTTATTACATTATCTTTTTTAGTATCATCATTTAATTTTTTTAGTTTTTGTTCTAACTTTTTCTTTGATTTTTCTAATTGTTTTATTGTAAATCGTTCTCCATTATTTTCCTTTACATCTTCAATACCTCTTAAAATATCATTTATTTGTCTTCTTAATATTTCTTCTTGTCTTTCCTTTGACATTGGTATTTTTTCAAATTGTGAATGACCTATTATGATAGCATCATAATCACCAGTCGCAATTTTGCTACAAAACTTCTTTCTATTTTGAGTAGTAAAATCTTTTTTAGTTGCTACCAAAATATTAGCATTAGGATATAATTGTATAAAGTCACTTGCTATCTGGTCTATAATATGATTTGGTACTACAAATAATGATTTCGTACACAGCCCTAGCCTTTTACTTTCCATAGCACCTGCAACCATTTCAAAAGTCTTTCCTGCTCCAACTTCGTGAGCAAGTAGTGTATTACCACCATATAAAATATGTGCTATTGCATTTCTTTGATGTTTTCTTAAAGTTATTTCACTATTCATACCTTCAAAAGTTATATGACTACCGTCATACTCTCTTGGTCTAATTGAATTAAATCTTGTATTATATGTTTTAACTAAATAATTTCTTCTTTCTTGGTCTTTCCATATCCAGTCTTGAAATGCTTGTTTTATGGCTTCTTGTTTTTGTTGTGCGATTGCAGTTTCTTGTTTATTTAATACTGGAACTCTATTTCCGTGTTCGTCCTCCTCATAATCATATACTCTTGTATCTTTCAAGTTTAGTGAATCTTCTATAATTTCATAAGCATTTTTTCTTTTAGTTCCATAAGTTGTGTTAGCTTTTACATTTCCTCTATCTCTTGTTTTCCCTTCAACTTGCCAGTCGCCTGTAAAATCAAAGAACTGTATTTTTATATTATCTTTCTGCAAATAATATGGTGTTTCTAATAATTCAAACATAAAATCTTCTATATAATGTGATGGTATCCAAGTTGCACCAAGTCTAACACTTATTTCAACAGGTGTTAAATCTTTTGGCATAACTCTTGTTAATGCTTCTACATTTATCTTATATCTTTCATCATTTTCTGCAGCTAATTTTGCAACATTTAGTTTTTCTCTTATATTTCCTGATAGATACTCATCTGCATTTTGATATACTTCGTTTTCACTATCTGGAACTCTAAAAATTACTCCCTCTAATTCATTTATTAAATCTTCTTTACTTTTTCCACTAATTTGTTGCATATAATCAAGATCTACTTTTGCTTTTTCTGATATAGACAAAATTAAAGCCTCATTTGCTGTATCAACTCGTTCTACAACCTTATGTGGCTTTATTGTTCTTTTATAAAACATATCTGCTTTTTTATATAATTTTGTATTATTATCCCATACTTCTAATGCTGATAGAAGCACATAGCTTGAATCCTCATTAAATGCTTTTGCATTAGCATTATCATTCATTTGTCCATATTTTTTTACATACTCATCATATTCTCTATTCAATTCTTTTTGCTTATTTTTTATATCTTCATCAGAATAATCATTTAATTCTAAATCAATAAGTTCTCTTGTAATGTCCCTTAATTTCATCATTCCTTTTATTCTATTTAATGTTGTTAAAGGCAAATCACTTTGAGATTTCATTTTGCTATTTAATCTATAATACACTTGTCCATCTACAAGCGTATATGAATAGTTTTTTACCTCTGGAGTTGCAGGAATAGTTTTGTCATTTTCTTTTGCATCTTCTATATCTTCTACTACATAATCGTCTATTTCAGCATTCAAATTTTGTATTGCATTTTGCAAATCCTCTTGTATATTTTGATTTTCTCTTTGTTTACAAGCTAAATCATCTCTTCCAAACTGTGTTGCTTCCATTACAACATTTCCTAAAATCATTTCAGGATGTTCTGCAAAATATGAATTCATTTTTATATTGTTTTCGCCATAATCCAAATCAACCCATTCTGGCATTATATCGACTATTTTATCTCTTTTCTTTAAAAAAATTATATCTGATGTTACTCTTGTTCCTGCATTTTTTGTAAAAGTGTTATCTGGTAGTCTAATTGCACCTATAAGCTCTGCTCTTTGTGCTATATATTTTCTAAATTCATTGCTCTCTTTTTCTAGTGTACCTTTACTTGTAATAAATGCAATAACTCCTCCTGGTCTTACCTTATCAAGTGTCTTTGCAAAAAAGTAATCGTGAATAACAAAATTATTCTTATCATACCTTTTGTCTGCGACTTTATAATTTCCAAATGGTACATTTCCAATTGCTACATCAAAAAAGGAATCTGGTAAATCTGCATTTTCATAGCCTGTTATTTGAATATTTGATTTTTGATATAATTGTTTTGCAATTTTTCCTGATATTTCATCTAATTCAATTCCATACATTCTACAATCTTCAAGATTTTTTGGTAACATTCCTAAAAAATTTCCAGTACCACAGCTAGGCTCTAAAATATTAGCATCTTTTAATCCCATATTTTCTAAAGCATTGTATATTGCTTTTATTACATAAGGTGGCGTATAAAATGCTGTTAGTGTACTTTCTCTTGCTCTTTCATATTCCTTCTCATTTAATAATTCTTTTAGTTCTAAATATTCATTGTGCCAACTATTTTTGCTTTCGTCAAAAGCATCTGCAAGTCCACCCCACCCTACATATTTTGCTAAAATTTCTTGTTCTTCTGATGTTGCTAATCTGTTTTCTTTTTCAATATTTTTTAATGTTTTTATTGCTTCAATGTTATTGTGTAATCTCTCTGTTGGTGTTCCCACGCCTAAATATTCATCTGTAATCCTGTAATTGATTTTTTCGGTTTTTACTTCTTTTGATTCAATATTCTCTTGCTTAAAATTTCTTTCATTGTTTTTATATAAGTTTACAAATCTTGAATAACTTTCATCTCTGAATATAGGATAGCCACTTTTATATAAGTCATAGTCAGCTAATTCTATTTTGTCATACTCTTTGCTTATTGCTTCAATACGAAATCTTTTATTACCTTCTAAATATACAATTTGTCCTATTTTAAATTTTGGCTCATTCTCTTGTAATAATTCTTCTACTGCATTTATTGCATTTGTTTCTACTTGTTTTACAACTGCATTTTCTATTTCTTCTAATACAGCTCCTGACTCCAAAGCATCTATAAATTCTTGCTTAACTTCTCTTAAATTGTCTTTTGTAAGTTCTTTTATATCTGTAAATTCAGCAAGTCTTTTTCTTATATCTTCTATTGATTGCTTTTCATTATCTATTTCAGAATATTCTAATAATCCTCCATCAATTTCAGTGCCTACTTCATTGTATATTGCATAATAATAGCCCTCTTCATTTGTATGAAAATGAAAATAATTGCCATTACTTAATTTATAATTTTTTTCTATATTCTCTTGGTTTATTGTATTATCTTCTTTTTCTACTAAAAGATTTTCGTTAAATGGATTATCTTTTAACATTTGTTCAAATTGTTCTTTATCTATATCCTTTGATAATAATGGAAAACTTTTATCAACTATTGAAATATAATCATCTGCTATTTTAGTTATTTCATATTCATTTGCACCAAAATATACTGTTGTTCCTATGTCATATTTATAAATTTTTTCGATTTCTTCAGAAATTTCTTCAATATCTATTTTTTCTTCATCATCTTGTTCTATTACTTGCTCGTTATCTCTATTTAGCATCCATTTTTCATTTTCATAATCTTCTTTTAGCCATTTTTCATATTCGCTTTTTTCCTTTTCATTTAAAAATCTATTTTCCTTTATTAGTTCTCCAATTCTTTTTTCAACTTTATTCCAAGTTAATAATATTTCTGGTGCATTTTCTCCAAAACCTTTTGTTATTCTTATTCCTTTTGAGTCATACCAAACATCTAATTCTTCATTACCAGAAACACTGCCTCCACCTGTTCCATATTCATTTTTTAGAAATTTACTATTATCAGCTGAAGATAAACTTTCTTGAAATTTCCTATATATTCTATATTTGCCATTTACAAAATGGCTTCCATCTTGTAAAACTCTATCAATTATTTCTTGCGAAAAAGAAAAAGTAGGAGCATTTTCTGCTTCTACTTGTATTTCTATATTCTGCATTTGTTCTTCTTGTGGAATAACATTAGATAAGAAATTATTGGTTAATTGTATATTAGATCCTGCATCACTTGTTCTTCTGCTATCATTTTGTGATTGTTTTTCATTCCAACCCAAGTTAGAAAGTCGCTGTTCTTCATTTCTTCCGTTAAGTTGTCCCTCGCCTCTAGTTGTTCCATTATTGTTTCCATCATTTCTGTTGCTTGTTTCTGTATTTCTACTAGGTGCTTCGTTAGAGTATTGGTCATTAGATATATTTCGTAATCCTCCATTTTGTTGTTCTTCAAATAATCCAATCTCATTTGTGCGAATTTGCCCAAGTGTATTTTCTCCTGTTTTGGTATGCTCAAGTTTGGCATTAGATAATCTCCTACTTTGGTATATGTTAGATTCATAATTATCTCTCCTCTCATTTAATTTACTAACATTATATTCACTAATATTTTTGTTTTCAAATGTGCGATTTTTTATTTTTTCTTGATTTTGTAGTTTTGTTATTGTATTTCTTATTACAGTTATAGTTTCATCTGAAATTCTACTTACTGCATTACCTAAAACTATCTTTTGTTTATAGCTAGTTAGTTGTGATACAAACTCAAATCTATCATCTGTAATTAAATAGTCTTTATTCAAACCACATCTATTTAACGTCATATATGCTACACTGTCAACTATAAACTTTGACAAGTTTAGTTCTAATTCAAAATCGCTTATATTTTCTAAAGGTGTTCCTATACTTTTTTCTTTAAATGCTTCTATATAATCTTGAATATTATCTTGTACTACTTTATATGTTGTAGAAGCAATAGCATTTTCAATACTATTTGATAATTCTAAATCTCCAAAATTTGCTTGTAAATTCTCTATTATTTCTTGTTCGTATTTTGAATTATACTTCCATATAGGATAATCTTTTACTCCATATCTATTTGTATCTGTTACATCAAAAACAATTCTCATTCCGTATTGAGCATTATTTTCATCTAATAAGAAAATACCCTTTGCTCCACCATTTACCCATCTCTTGAAATACTTATTCCATTGTTCCATTTCTGCAACTGCTATTGCATCTGGTCTTTGAGCATAAATAAGAACTTGGTCTTTAAAATTATATTTAAAATTAGAACTAGCACAATCAAGAAATTTTTGCCAACTTTCTTTATCTTTTGTTACATTTTTCAATGTTTCAAAATATAAGCTGGTTATTTCCTTAAATTTTGCCATTGGATTTTCTCCTTTCTAGTTTTCATTGTTTTCCATTGTTTCTTCCTTTGTTCTTTGCGTTTTTAATTGTTCAAAATAATCTATTTCATTACTTTCATTTTCTTGTACTAATAATTGTTTCATTATTCCTGCAACTTCTATTGGATATAAAATCAATGAAGCCGTTTCGTCATAACCTTCTTTTTTTTTGAAAGCAAAAGAATGCTCAAATAGTTTTTCTTTTAATCTACTAGCTTTTTGTGCTATTTCTCCATCAGGATTTTTCTCATTTTCATCTAATACTTCTACTAATTTGTTAAATTCATTTTTGTTCAAATAAACTCTAATTAAATCATTTTTCATTTTCTTCATTTCCTTTCTTTTTTTCATTATTTGTTATTACATTTTCATTAAAAAATGCTAATATATTGCTTTTCTTACTTTTTATACATTTTCGTAAATATATTAAAAGTTCTCTTTCTTCTTTTGTCAGTTTCATAGCGAATTCATCTTCTATACTTAATTCAATTATTTCTTTATCTTCTTTCAATCCATAGTCACTTAATTTTTGTAGCAACTTTGTTTTTTGTTTTAATGTTTTTTCATCTGCCATATTCTACCTCCATATAAAGCAGAAAAAGGAGAGCTTTTTAAAACTCTCCTGTATTCTTATTATTTTCTATTATTCTTTTTCTTATTTTTCTTTTCTTTATATATTTTACTGCATATACAAGCAAGTCCTAATATAGCCAATAATAAGATTCCTGCAACAAATTTTATATTGCTATCATCTCCTGTTTTTGGAGTTTCTACTTCTATTAGCTTATTATAAAATGAAACTTCTGCTGTTTCTCCATTTACAACTTTTACTGTTTGTGGCTCTGTTTCTTCGTATGCTTCATCTCTAATTTCTTCTATTGTATATTCTCCAACTAAAACATCATCAATTAAAATTATGCCATCTTTATCAGTAGTAACGGTTTTTTCAAAGTTTTCTCCTGTTATACTAATTCCTGTAATTTTAAAAGTGAATCCTTCAACTTTACCATCTGAAGATGATTTTATTATTTTGATTTTGCCCTTTTCTTTGAAATTCTCAAATGTCATATTTGTTATTTCATCTTCTTTTAACTCTATTGTTTGTGGCTTGTCATTTAAAACATAGCCTTTATTTGTAATTTTCTCAACTACTGTATATTGGTCATCCATTCTTAATTCTTTTGTAGTTGCCTCTCCGTTTTCATCAGTTATAATAGTATCAACTAATTCATCTTTACTATTATAAATTTCAAATACTACATCTTTTAAAGGATAAGTTGTTTCTCCATCTGTTTTAATTATTCTTACTTTTCCCTTTTTTACTTGATTTTCTATTGTAATATTCTCTACAATATTTTCTTTGTATTCTGCAATATATTTTGTTAAGTCAATTTCTGTTATTTCTTCATTAAGTTTATAAAATTCACTTGTTTTAGTTTCTTTTAATGAATATCTATCATTTACAGCAAGTTCTTTTGTTATTGCAATACCTTTTTCATCAGTCTTAATTGTATCTACTAGTTCTCCTTTTGAATTATAAACTTCAAATTCTACATCTTTTAGTTTTATCTCGTGGTTTTCCTTATCTACTTTAATTACTTGAATTTTAGCCTTTTTTAGTTTATTTTCAAAAGTTATATTAGTTATCTGGTCTTCTTGTAATTCAACAACTTTTATTTCTTCATTAAGTTCATAAATATCTTGTGTTTCAATTTCTTTTAATGAATACTTTTGATTTATTCTCAATTCTTTTGAAATTGCTTCACCGTTTTTATCTGTTTTTAAAGTTTCTATTGTCTTTCCAGATTCATCTAATAATTCAAATATAACACCTTCAAGTTTTATTTCATTATTGTCTTTATCTACTTTTATTACTTTTACTTTACCTTTCTTTATTTGGTTTTCAATTGTTATATTTTCCACAATATTTTCTTTAAAATCATCTATATATTTTGTTAAGTCAATTTCTGTTATTTTTTCATTTAGCTTATAAAATTCATTTGTTTTTGTTTCTTTTAATGAATAGCTTTCATTTACAGGAAGCTCTTTTGTTGTTGCAATACCTTTTTCATTAGTCTTAATTGTATCTACTAATTCTCCTTTTGAATTATAAACTTCAAATTCTACATCTTTTAGCTTTATCTCGTGGTTTTCCTTATCTACCTTTATGACTTGAACTTTTGCTTTTTTCAATTCATTTTCAAAAGTTATTGTTCTTATTTCATCTTCTTTTAGTTTTATAGATGTTATTTCTTCTGTATTTAATTTATATTCTCTTAAAGTTTCTCTTTCTCTTACAGAATAAGTTTTAGATATAGGAAGTTTTTTAGTTGTAGCTTCGCCATTTTTATCTGTTTTTAAAGTTTGAACAATATTTCCGTCTTGATCTAGTACATCAAATATAACACCTTCAAGTTTTATTTCATTATTGTCCTTATCTACTTTAATTACTTTAATTTGTGCTTTTTTTACTTCATTCTCAATATGTTTTGTAATTACTTCATTTGCTTTTAATGTGACTTTTATAGGATTATCATTAAGTTTATACTCTTTTAATGTTTCAACCTCTTTCAATGTTAGGTTTTCAAAATCTCTAATTGGATATTCTTTTGTAGTTGCCTCTCCTTTTTCATTAGTAATAATTGTTTCTAGTACATTACCTTTATCATCAATAACTTGGAACTTAACTCCTTTTAGCTTTATTTCATTATTATCTTTATCAACTTTTACAACCTGAACTTTTCCTTGTTTTAGTTTATTTAAAATAGTAGTTTCTATTGTTTTATTCCATTCAACACTAACATCTGTATTTTCAGCTAGGTTATACCATTGATTTGTTGTTTTTTCAATCCACATATAATCTGCTTCTCTTAAATTTTTAACTAATATTTCTCCATTAACATCAGTATAAAATGTTCCAATTACTTTATTAAACTCTTTTGAATATAAATCAAATTCTACATTTCCTAATGCTATTCTTTGATTGTTTTCATCTACCTTATAAACTTTTAGATTTCCTTCTTTTCTTATGTCATAATATTCATATTCTTTTGTTGCATTATCTTCATTTGAATTATACTTAACAGTAGTTTCATTGGCATTTATCAAATAATGTGTAGGAGTTTCAATTTCTTTTACTGTGTATGTTTCGTAAATTGGTAATTCTTTTGATTTTCCATATCCATTTTTATCTGTAATAATTGTATCTACTGTCACACCTTTTGAATCTAATACTGCAAATTTAGCTTTTTCTAGTTTCATTTCTTTATAATCTCTATCATATTTGATTATAGCTATATGTCCCATTTTAGGCTGATTTTTTATAGTTTTATAAGTTGTTTCATCTTTTTTAATTGTTATACTATGTTTAGTATTATCTAGTCTATACCATTCATTTGCTTCAACTTCATATAGCTTATATGTTCCTGTCCTTAAATTAGTAAATTTTAGTTTTCCTTCTGCATTTGTTTTTCCACTTGCAATTACTCTATTAAGTTCATCGCTATATAATTCAAATTTTACACCTTCAATTTTCATTGTTTCATTTAGTTTATTAACTTTTAGAACTTCTAATTCTCCTTCATCGTGTTTATTTGTATAATCAATGGTTTGTATTTGATTATCTATTGATGTTGTAAATTTTACTGTTGTTTCCTTTGTGTTTATTGAGTAATTTGCTATTGCCTTTACTTCTTTTACTTTATATGTGTCTAAAATTGGTAATGCTTTTGACTTTGCATATCCATCTGAATTTGTTGTTAGTGTATCTACTTTTGTTCCTTTACTATTATAGATTTCAAAAACTGCTCCTTCAAGTTTAATCTCTGAATGGTCTTCATCAGTTTTATTTATTGCTATATATCCATATTTTTCATCATTTTCAATAGTCTTATAGGTTATATCGTCTTTCTTTATTGTAATACTGTGCTTTGTAGTATCTAACCTATACCACTCATTTGCTTCAACTTCATATAGCTTATATGTTCCTGTCCTTAAATTACTAAATTTTAATTTTCCATTGACATCAGTTTTACCACTTGCTACAACTCTTGATAATTCATCACTATATAATTCAAATTTTGCATCTTTTATTTTAATCGTATTATCTAATTTATCTACTTTTAAAATTTCAATTTCGCCCTCTGTATGTTTATTTGTTATCTCTAATTTTTGAGTGATTCCTGCATTTACTGTTACTGTTTTCTCTGTTGTATCAATATAATATGATTCATTTGAAATTGTTTCAGTTACTTTATATGTTCCGTGGAGTTATTTGTTCCAGTCTGGCATACCCATTAGCATCTGTTGTAATTGTTTTATCTAGTCCATTTCCTGTTAATCTAAATGTTGTATTTGCTATTCCTTTTCCTGTTGTTTCATCTGTTTTATATATTTCTAAATTACCTAAATTAACCCATTGCACTGAAATATTAGTTGTTCCACTTGGATCTACTACTATACTTCCACCACTTGCTAATCTTTGAAAGCTAGAATTATCAGTTGTAAAAATTAAAGATTGAAAAACTGCTTGATTAGTTATTGCAGATGAAGTCCAATTTCCTGTTATAGTTAAAGGTGCTTCAAAATGAATAATATCTCCTGCTGAAACTGTTACTGTACCTGTACCAGACCAACCTCTATTATCACACACAAGTGTTACGCCATCTTGTAGTTTAAAAGTTAGTTGAATTTTATCAGAGCCTGTTATTTCTGTTTGATTTGTTACTTGCTTATCTCCATCAATATGTGCTGTTAGATTTCTATTACTAAAATTTGTAGTAAATATTGGATCTGGTTGTGAGTCTAAAAATGCCTCAAAGTCTGCTAAATAACTTCTATTTGTTTCGTGAAAATATTTATTTAATTCCATTGTAGTTATTACTGTACCTTTTTTGTAATCTCCATCAAAACCATCCCATTGTCCTGCACCACTCCAACCATAATAAAGGATTTTTCTAACAGTTGCATCATTATAAACTTCACTTCCAAATTCTATTCCTGTATATGGAGTTGATTTATCGTGGTCAATACAAAATGCTTGTCTTCCATCTATTTCAAAATATCCTACTTTTGTTCCACTCCAAGTCACTCCTGAAGATGATAAATTTGTAACTGTTGCTGCATAAACCTTATTCAATAATGAAAAGACAGCAATCAGCGATAATATTATTATTAAAACTATACTTAATTTCTTTTTCATATTCTTTCTTTTCCTCCTCGCAAAAAAAGACAAGTCCTAATAACTTGCCTTTCTCAAAATTTATTTTATTTATTTCTAAAAGCCTAATGCTTTCATCTGTTCTTCTGTTAGCTGTCCCCATTCAGCATAACCACCATCATCAATATCAAATTTTGTACTTGTATCTAATTCTATTTCTACTGATTTTTGGGTTTCAGTTATAGAACTATCATTGTTCGTTTTTTCTTGAATAGGTATTGTTTTATTTGTTATTTGTATATTTTCTTTTGGTTGTATTTCTGTTTGTTTTACTTCTTTTTCCTGTTTTCTAGGAGCATTATTGTTTTGTATAGGTTTTTCTATTACTTTTTCATTTTCAGCAATGATTTCTTCTTGCTTTTCTATTTTTTCTTGTATTTCTATTTGCTCTGGTATTTCTATTTCTGTTTTTTCTTGTTCTATAATCTCTGTAATAGTATTTTGAGTTGTTTCATTTGTTACGATAATATCTTTTACTATGTTTTCTTCCTTTGTTGCTATATTTTCAATTTTTGAGCTTGTATTTTTATTGCCATAAACAAAATAACCTATACTCACAATTATTATTAAAGCAAATGCAATTATTATAAAAATCATTTTTCCTTTCATTTCACATCTCCTCCTTAACTATACTTTAAAACCGTTTTACATTTTTTGCAAATGTGCAAATTATATATTTATTATTTTTATATTTATAATATCTCTTTTCAGCTAGTATATAGCTAGTATAAAGGGGGTATTGTAAAGGGGGAAAATAAAATGTTAAACAATTTCATCTTGATAATTGTTGTTGCTTCATTCTTTCCCTTTTCTGCACATATTCGGCACACATATACAAATAATCTTCTTTTTGTTGTGTTGTTACATATTTACTTGGTATTACTTTTTCAAATCGTTCTTCATTAAGTTTTAGTTTTGGAATTTGATTTGCTTTTTCAATAGACATTATTTCATCTATTTTATCTGCTGTTAATGAATTTTCTTGGCTTCTCTTTTTCATATCTATTGCTTGTGCTAATGATGGAGTACAATCCAAGCATTTTATGCAATCCAATACAACTTCTTGTTCTTCTAATTTTAAGAAAGACAATTCAACTGCTGGTCTAAATGCAATTCTTTTTTCATCAACTAATTCTAATAGTTCTGGTATTAAATAAGTCAAGCGAATATATCTTTGCACATTACTTGCACTATCTCCAACTTCATTTGCTAAAACTTCTCTTGATTTTAACTTGTGTTCCATTGGGTCACAAGTTTCATTTATATCTTTTCCTTGATGTTTCATCGCTTCTAGTTTCATTTTATATGCAAATGCTCTTTCACTTGGCAATATTTCTTCTCTTTGCATATTACTATCTACCATAAGAATTGTTGCTTCATCATCAGTTAATTCTCTAACTATGGCTGGTATTTCTTTTTTTCCTGCGAGATTACAAGCGAATTTTCTTCTATGTCCTGAAATCATTTCATATCCTCTTTCGCCTTTTGGTCTAACAAGCACTGGCAATAAAATACCATTTTGTTTTACACTTTCAACCATTTCTTGCATTTTTTCATCATTCTTAATTTTAAATGGGTGATTTTTAAAGTCATCAATATCATCTATTGATAATACTACAACCATTTCTGCTTTTCCATCTTTTCCTGTGTTTAATTTAAAAATGTCATCGTAGCTTTTCAGTCCCATCTCTAATTTTGTGTCTTGCTTCAATTTCAATTACCTCCTTTGCTAAATTTTCATAAGCTATTGCTTGTTTTGATTTCTTATCATAATCAAAAATACTTTTTCCGTATATGCTTTCTTCTGCAACTTTTGTTCCTTTTGGAATAACTGTATTAAAAATTTTGATATGTTCTCCATAATTATCGTGTATGCTTTGTATAACATTCCTTGTTAAGTTGGTATTTCTATCTACAATATTCAGCAGTATTCCATCAATTTTAAGTTTAGGATTTATTCTAAACTTTATCTTGTTAATCGTTTCTAATAATTGTGTCATTCCCTTTACAGGGAGATATTGTGCTTGAACAGGAATTATTACGCTATTTGATGCAGTTAAAGCATTCATTGTTAGCATACCTAAACTTGGTCGGCAATCAATAATAATATAATCATAGTTATCTTTTACTTTACCTAGTAAATTATCTAAAACATACTCTCTGCTCATTACATTGACTAATGATAATTCAATAGATTCTAGTTCAATATTAGATGGTAAAATATCAAAGCCTTCTTTATGTTCTAATATTCCTAGTTGCTCTATATCTTCATTTCTTATCTCTTTATCTAGTGCATTTGCAAGTGTATTTTTTAATTCATCTTGTGTTTGCCAACCTGATGATGCTGTCAAATCTCCTTGTGGATCACAATCAATAAGCAATACTCTTTTTCCTTCTCTTACTAATCCTGCACCCAAATTAAGTGCAGTTGTAGTTTTACCTACTCCACCTTTTTGATTAGCAATTGCAATTACTTTACATTTTGACATTTTTCTTCACCTCCATTCTACAAAAAATTGCTACTTCAGTAATGAAATAGCGATGTAAAAAAAAAGAACTGATATATAAAACAGTTCTTTTAATATTATTTTTTATAATTTTTTATTATAAAATCATCTGCGATGTCCGTATATTCTCCATTTTTTAGTAGTCTATTTCTTTCTTCTAATACAATTTTTAATAATAAGTTAGATTCTTTCTGGGTAAGTTTTACCTTTTTAAATACTCTTCTTTTCATTGAAAGCATCTCCTTTCACTTATTTATTGTATTGTAGCAGATATGTTTAAAAATTGCAAATATGAAATTATCTTTCTTGTTGTTTTCTTAATTGCTGTAATTTTTTAAACTTATAATATATTTTCTTTGCTATATTCTCATTATATTCTTTATCTACCTTTATTGCTTTCTGTTCTATAAGTTTTTGTGGCAATACAAATTTTCCAGTGTCCATAAATCTATATCTACCTTCTCTATCTTTTCCCATATACATTACTGTTATAGGTATAGTTTCTTCATTTATTAGTGGAATATACACTGTGCAAAATTGTCCTTTTTTCATATTATTTAAAAATTCTATGCTTTCAGATGTGTTCATTATTCTACACCTCCATTTCTTGCTTTTGCTCTGCATTTGTAAACATTGGCTTTATTCTTACAACTATGACAGCAATAATTTGCTTTTATATTATTTGCAAAGAAAGCTTTATTACAATACTTGCATATTTTCAATGTTCTTACAGGCTTTGAAATTTGAAGTGTAAAATATAGGTCTATCGCTTGTTTCAAACTTATAACCTTTACTGTCACATCATTCTCGATGTTGAATACAAAGTTTATCTCTGTATTCCTATCTGTTAGAATTGCAGGAACTCTTATTCTATCGCTTTTTTTATCAATATTATATAAGAATTCATATAGCTTTCCTGCATATAATCGTATTAGTTCAAATGATTCTACATATTCCTTTGAAAATATTGTCATTCCTCTTACATCAAACTTTGAATTTGGTTTTGTATCTTCTAGTATTTGTTCTAATATAAGTCCAAACATTCCATATTTGTCTGCATAATCTAATATCTCTCTGTCATTTATTTTCTCTTTAAAATACACTTTCTTACCAATATTTAATATATCCAGCATTTCATTGTCTATATATTTTACTAGGTCAATTTTTTCTTTCCTTGCTCCCTTTACAGGTTTTATAAATTTTTCATTATCAATAATCTTTATTCCGTACTTGCTATAAGCACAGCATTTATCATCTGTTACAAATTTTACATTTACATTCATTTTCATTTCCTCCTTTTAAATTTTGGCATAAAAATATAGCGAACTAATTATTTCTAATCAATTCGCTCTGTTCTATGTAATACATCTCTGTATTTTTATTATTCTGCCTTTTTTATTTACTGTAATGCTTATCTCCCCATTTTCATCTGTTCTGTATATTCTTGTTCCATTCTCTTTTAGCCTTTGTATTACTTCATTGCTTGGATGTCCAAAATTATTATTTTTTCCAACTCCTATCAAAGCAACTTTAGGATTTATTGCTTTTAAAAATTCTCCAGTAGTAGAAGTTTTAGAGCCGTGATGTGCTACTTTTAATACATCTGCTTTTAAGTTTATATTTTTTCTTAATATAAGTTCTTCAGCTTCCATTTCAATGTCTCCTGTTAATAGCATTGAAAAAGAATTATATTCTACCTTACACACTATTGAATTATTATTCATTGGATTATTTATCATTAGTTTGTTTTCTGGGTGTATAATTGATATTTTTATACCACCAATTTTTAATACATCACCTTCTTTCACATAAATTAGTTTTATCTTTTTTTCTTTTGCAATAGATAAAATATGCCTATAAATATCATTTTCTTCAAGTTGTCTAGTTAGTATAATGCTTGATACATCTATCTTTCCTAATATTTGGGCAACTCCTGTTGCGTGGTCAGTATCAAAATGTGATATTAAAACATAATCAACTTTCAAAATCCTCCTATCTAGCAAATATGGTAAAAGTACTTTTTCTCCCACATCAAAGCTATCACTGCCTCCTCCATCTATTAGCACCGTTTTTTTGTCTGGAGTTATTATTAATGTACTATCCCCTTGTCCTACATCTATAAAAAATATTCTTAATTTTTGTGGAAATATATATATTATAAAATTAATTAGAATTAAAACAATTAACAAACATATTATAATTTTGCATTTATTATTTTTTTTGCTTTTTATGCAATATAGTATAATTGCATAATAGGATATAACATTAAACATGTATGGTGTTACAACTAAAATATTAGAAAATGGTAATTTGGAGCATATCTGTGATATTTTAATTAATATACTTAATATTGGTTTTATAAATATCGCAATAAGCCTTGTTAGTGGTTTTACTGTAATTGATGCTATTATAAATAAGAATCCAGTTATTACAATTATTCCTAAAATTGGAGAAGCCATTATGTTTGAAATTATAAATGTAAAAGATACTGTGTTAAAATGATACATCATAATTGGAATAATTATAATGTTAGCATATATAGAAACTAATGCCATTTGTTTTATATAATTTATTACTTTACTATTTGATTTTTTCTCTTGTATTCTTTTTATAAAAATAATTATCCCAATTGTCCCTCCATATGATAATTGAAATCCCAAATCTAACAAACTATATGGATTAAATATTAGCGTAATTAATGCTGCTACAGAAATATTTGTATATACATCTGATTTTCTATATATTATGCCTGAAAATAGTGTCAAAACCGCCATTATACAAGCTCTTGTAACAGATGGTGTAAAGTTTGTTATTGCCATAAAAACAAGTAAAAAAAATATACAAACTATTTTTCCATTTTTCTTTCCAATAATAGAATTTTGTAATACATATGTTAGTCCAAGAATTATGTATGATACATGAGCCCCAGATACAGCAAGCATATGTGATAAATTGCTTGTTTTAAAACTCTCTTGTATGTCTTCACTTAATTTGTCCTTATCGCCCGATAATATTGCTAACAACAAATTGCCTTCTTCATCTGTTAATGTTCCATTTCTTGTATCTTTAATATATTTTTGTATATTGTGTATAAAACTACCATTACTTGATTTTAATATTTTAGCTTTTTCTAGTTCTACAGTTCCTATAATTTTTTTAGTTTTTAAATATTGCTTATAATTATATCCTTTATAATTTCTTGCTTCTTCTGGCTGTTTAAATTCTCCTTCTATGTATAGTGAATCTCCATATTTCATGCTTGGAATATCTTGTGACATTTTTATATTTATTAATATTTTTTTATTATTCCTTACAATTTTAGCAGTACAAACTTTTTTATACTCTTTTTCTTGTATATCTGAGATAATTGTTACCATTTCTTTTATTGGCATATCACTTATTTTGCTATACTTGTTTTCTAAAATACTAACATAACCAATGGATATTATTAAACATATTAAAATCACTATTATCTTTTTATTTTTTGTTATTAATAAAATTATAATAGCTATTGGTATACTTAAAAAGGCTATACTTCCAAAGTATAGCCTCATTATTATTCCTATTATATAGCTTATCGAGGCAACACAAAATAATCTTTTAATATTTATCACTCCTAAAGTGTATGCCCCCTATTTAATTTAAAATATTCTTCTAGCTGCTGTGTATCTGTCATAATATCCACCATCTAGTAAAGTAGAAATTTTAACACAATATCCTGTTCCTGAAGAAGCATGTATAAAATTTCCATCTCCTATATATATTCCAACATGTCCTATACCATCATATGTTGGATAATCCAAGAAAAATACCAAATCTCCTGGTTTCAATTTGCTTTTTAACTCACTTTTATTAATGTTTAACTCTGTTCCATAACGTGATTGTGATGTTGCTCCATGTGGCAACGAAATTTCAAAATGCTTGTACACATACATTGTAAATCCTGAGCAGTCAAAAGAATTTGGTCCAGCTGCTCCATAAACATATGGGCAGTTTAAATATTGTTTTGCATATGCCACAACATCTTCGCCTTTAGTTGAAGATGTTGTTTCTGTATTATCATTTGCTGTTTCTGGTATATTTGTTGTAGTTCTTACCTCTGCACTTCTAGACGTTGTTTCCTTTTTTTGTTCTGATACAAGCCTTTTAGCAATATACCCTACATCTTCTGAACTTTTAACCTTATACCAATCTCCTTCTTCTCCTATTAGTGTAATTTCTGTGTTTAACGCAAGTACCTTTATTATATCACTATCTGTTGTAGCACTTTTTCTCATGTTAACTGCTGTATCATTTACATATGCTGTCTTTTCTTCGTATTTTACATTATTATTTTCTTCATTCTTAGTTGTAGTTCCTGCATTATTATTTGTTTGATTATTCTTTGTACTTGTTTCTGTTGATATTATGTCTTTTCTTATCCAACCACTTATTTGATTTGTTTGTATATATGCCCAAGTAGTTGTTGTATTAATAACCTCTATTTGTGTTCCTTGTTTTAGTGAACCTATATTTTCTGAATAAATAAGTGGTAAAATTTTTATACTTGTATCTTTTAATACTTTATTACTAATTGTTTCTGTTTGTTGTTCATCTGGTTTTTGAGGTTCTTCTGTATTAGTAGTAGTTGGTGTTTCTGCATTAGCTTCCGTTTTTTCAGGTTCTTGCTCTTTTTTTGCATAATCCTTACTTATATATCCTATCATTCCTAAATATTTAACTTTATACCAATTTCCCTCTTCTGCAATTAGTTCACATTTATATCCTGTTTGAAACGCCATTATAACTTCTGAATCTGTAGATGCTTCTCTTCTAAAATTCAAATTATCTGTTGTTACCTCTACTGTTGTTGCTTTTGATATGTTTGTTGTAAAAAACATAGTAAATAATATTATTAGTACCATTAATATAGTCATTTTGAAGATTTTCATATAAAAACTCTCTCTCCTTCAATTATTTTAACACGTATAGTATATAATTAAAAACCAAAAAAGTCAAATGAAAAATAGACTTTGGATAATCAATTGCATTACTATTGCATTAGCAACCTTGTACTGTTCATATTTTTTATATTAATCTCTATTTTTAATATTTGTCATCTTCTAAAAAATCCTAACAACTTTTTAAATATTTTTTTATACCATTTTTCTTTTTTATATTCTATAGGCAAAACATTTTCTTTTTTTTCCTCTTCTTTTGGTAGTTCATTTTTATTTTTTTTAAATAATTGACTATAATCATATTGTTTTTCTTTTTCTTTTTCTATAATTTGTAGATCACATTTTTGCTTTAATTTTATTTTTTCTTTTTGTTTTTCTGTTGCTATATATTTATAGAAATATTGTGCTATTATCCCTTTGGTTAATTTAGAAACACTTTGTTCGTTAATTTTTTTATCTGGATTATAATGAAAGTCATGATTATAATTTGCATTTTTCTTTAATATTTCTATTTCTTCTTGTGGAATTCTTTTTAAATCATCATCTTTTATGTATTCTAATATCTTCAAAACTTCATAACTGGCATTGCCAAATTCTTGTTTATCCATACTTTATCTTTTCCTTTCAATAAAATAAATATTTAATATTTTATTTTGATACCAGTTCTTCTCTCTCCATGCGTCTAGCTGATTCCAATATTTTAGCTACTGCCATCATATATGGTGTATCATTTAATGCAGACATATCTTCTTGCACAAGGTCACCTATTCCTTTTTTTTGTGTTTCAATTTTCCTTTCATTTTCTATGGTTTTAATATAATCTTCTAATGCATTAACCATAACGGAATATCCATTATCATCCATATTATCTACAAAGTTATCATGAGGATAATTATCTCCTGCCATGTAATTTTCTCCAAAATCCCATATAGCATATCTTTGTCTAAATTCGCTTAATCCTTCACACTGCTTAGAAACTTCCAAAAATCCACGTGCCGCTTTTTCAAAAGAACCTCCATTTTGCAAAACCCAATTTTCAATTCCAACGGCACCTAAGCCACCTCTAGTATCTTTTTCACCATTTATAGGTGCGGGAGCATTTTTTCTCTTATATGCACCTGCAGATTTCAGTACCGTTTTTGCCAATATTATATTTGCCACAACGCACTTATATTCTTCTGGATTACTTCTTTTTATAGTTTCTAAACGGTCTTTTATACATTCTTCTGTTGTGTATTCAATTTCATCAGTTCTTGGGGTAAAGCTTAAATCTAAGTCAACTTTCTCTTTAATTCCTGCTATGGAGACACCTTTAAATTTAAAATCACCTTTACCAGTGGTTACACTTTCATTCGGTTTATCTAAGGAACATACTGCGTCAGTTATCAATTGTTTAAATCCTTCTGACTTAGTTAATATATTTTTATCAAGTCTTACCATAAAATCAAAATCACCATCTCCAGGTAAATTCGTTCCTCTTCCCGTTGAGCCAGTATCTATTATTTCAACAGTTCCTTGTAATATGTCTTCCGTCATTTTTTCTGACATATTCAATCCATATGTTTCAACTGCACTTTTTAATGTTTGCAATATCAACTTTCTTTTATTATTTGCGTCTTCTTTGCTTTGTTCTATTACATGTGCAATTTGGCTTATCCCTATATTCCATGCACTTGGGTCTAATTGAAATTCAGTTAATCCATAATGGCTTAACCCTTGCATTTTACTTCTTATATTGTCATACATTTCTGGCGTATATAATAAGTTTTTATCACTATCTACTACTGGAATATAAAACCCATTCATAGCAATCTCTAGTCCTAATTTATCAACATATTTATCTGCCACAATAAAGCTTATGTTAGTAGATGCAATCCCTGTTCTTATGCCATAGTCTGTAATATTATTCTCAAAATATTCAATACTTTGTTTATCATTTATAACAGTATTTATTGCTTCTTCATCAACTTTACCATTTGTTCTTGTTTTCACATATCTTTCATCTTTTTTTATTATTATAATGATTTTACCTAATTTTCTTCCGTCTTCATCATTTTCTGTATAGTAATCTGCTGAAAATATTTCTTCATCTTTTTCAACACTTTCTACATCAGTATCTAATGGAGTTTGGTCGCTACCTGATGACTGCCCTAAATAATCTTTTGCTACTATGCCATTTTGCAACATAGATGGAAAGTATTCAGATCTTTCAATTCCTTTTGCAAAGTCCCCTTTTCTTATAGAAAAATCTCTTTTTTTAGCAGTTTCTCTATTTCTTCTATCAGCCTCTTTTGTATTTTCTTCCATCATTTTTTTTGCTTGTTCAAAACTTCTAATCCCTGCCCAATATCCAAATGACCTTACAATTCTATCACGTAGTGGAATGTGAATGTTCTCCTCATTAGTAAATAGGTCATTTAATTCAGTTAAGTCTTGTGCTAGATTACCAGAATTTTTTCTTGCCTTATCTAAACGTCTCCCTCTACTTGTTTGGTTATACAGGGTATTTAACATATTACAATATTTTTTTAATATAACTCTACTCTCTTCTGGCAATGTGCTATCAATTTTTAAATTCCCCGCTTTGAACATTTCAAATAATTTATCACCTTGTTCAATATTATCTAAATATTCTCTTAAGTTTCTGTTATTAGACTCCATTGAAATTCTTAATAAATCAGAAAATATAATATTCTTTCGTTGTGTTGGTGTTGCTCTATTCAATGATGGTACATATCCCTTTGATGCTGTCCCTTCCAGAAAAGCAGAATTAAGATTTGCAAATACCATAAAATCTTTTGCAAATCCTGGAATGTCAGTGGTTTCATAAGTTTTTATAATTTCCTTTGCCATATCTAGCTGTTCATCCATTGGTTTTGTCAATATATTCATTATAACATTATTTGCTATTCTTCTTAGTCTTCCAGAATTTGATTGCCCTATTAAATTATATATTTTTATTGAATTGTCTAATTCTGGAACATTATCAGTAACAGTGTTAGTCAAAATAAATAAAATGTCCTTGCCGCTCAATCCATAAGCTTTTATATACTCAGGTGCTAAATATTTTTCTATATTGCCACTTTTTTTTATTAAACTCACAACATCGTCTTTATTCAAACCAACAGCCTTTATATACTCAGGTGCTAAATATTTCTCTATATTACCACTTGCTTCTATTATGACTCGAACATCGTCATTCTTCAAACCAACAGCCTTTATATACTCAGGTGCTAAATATTTCTCTATATTACCACTTATTATTATTAAGGCTCGAACATTCTCAAAACCAACAGCCTTTATATACTCAGGTGTTAAATATTTTTCTATATTGCCACTTTTTTCTATTAATTCTTGAATATTGTAACTATTCAAACCAACAGCCCTTATATACTCAGGTGCTAAATATTTCTCTATTTTGCCACTTTTTTCTATTAATTTTTGAATATTGTAACTATCCAAACCAACAGCCCTTATATACTCAGGTGTTAAATATTTTTCTATATTACCACTTTTTTCTATTAAGTTTTGAATATTGTAACTACTCAAACCAACAGCCTTTATATACTCAGGTGTTAAATATTTTTCTATATTGCCACTTTTTTCTATTAAGTTTTGAATATTGTTATTATTCAAACCAACAGCCCCTATATACTCAGGTGTTAAATATTTTTCTATATTGCCACTTTTTTCTATTAAGTTTTGAATATTGTTATTATCCAAACCAACAGCCCTTATATACTCAGGTGTTAAATATTTTTCTATATTGCCACTTTTTTCTATTAAGTCTTTAACAAATTCTTTATCCAAACCAACAGCCTTTATATACTCAGGTGTTAAATATTTTTCTATATTATCACTTTTTTTTATTAATTCTTGAACAAATCCTTTATCCAAACCAACAGCCTTTATATATTCAGGTGCTAAATATTTTTCTATATTATCACTTTTTTTTATTAATTCTTGAACAAATCCTTTATCCAAACCGACAGCCTTTATATATTCAGGTGCTAAATATTTTTCTATATTACCACTTTTTTCTATTAATTCTTGAACAAATCTTCTACTAAAACCAACAGCATTTATATACTCAGGTGCTAAATATTTTTCTATATTACCGCTTTTTTCTATTAATTCTAGAACAGTGAACTCATCCCAACCAACAGCCTTTATATATTCAGGTGTTAAATATCTTTCTATATTACCGCTTGCTTTTATTAAAAAAATTCTAATTTTGTCTAAAATTTTTTTCTTACTCATTTGTGCTTTCTCCACTCCTTAATATTTTCATTATTATAATTAAATTCTAAATTAAGCAACTCAAATTTTTTTACTACAGATTTTACCACCTAGTTTTTATTAAAATTCTATTACTTTTTGAAGAAACACTCCTTCAATTTATTCCAAATTTTCTTTAAAAAACTTTCTTTTATCGGAACAGGTTTTACATCATCTTTATCATTTGGTTTAATTGAGCTTCTTTTTTTATTATTAAACATATTATCCGGATCATATTTTTCTCTCTTTTTTTCTTCTTTTTCTCTTACCATATTTTGTAATTCCGTAATGTATTCTTCTTTTTCTTCTTTACTGCATATAAAATCTTTATACACCAACATTATTATTCTTCTAGTACTAATTTTTAAGTTTTGTTCATTTAGCTTTTTTGTAGTATCATAATTAAATTCATACGAATCTGACTCTATTGTTTTTAAGAATTTTTTAAACTTATTAGGTATTTTCTCTAGAACTTCGTTTGAACAATTTGCTAAAATTGCATTTAATTCTACTGCTGATTCTCTTAACTCATTTGATATCATCTTTCGTCTCCTTGTTTTTTAACTCCCTCTTCTCCACCTTTTTCTAACTCATTAGCTACCTTAAGTAACTCTGTTGCTGTATCCCTTAAAGCAGCTACTGTATCAATTACAGGAGTATTATTTTCAGGATTATTTATAGTATGTGCAACTTCTGCAATATCGTTTTTATCTATTTTATTGCTTTTTCTCTTTAAGTCTAATACTCCATCTGATAGTTTTATAACCGTCTCCATTTTTTCTTTAGTTTCTGAATCTAAATTCTGACAACACACCAAAATTCTCTTAATCTTTTTTATAGCTTCTGGATTTCCCTCTATAGCTTCACTTAAATATTTTTCCATTGTCTTGCTATGCCTTTCAGCTCGTCTTTGTTCTGTAATGTCTTCTTCACTAATTTCACTTTCCGTTTTTTCATTATTTCTATTTTTTATTTCTTCTGCTTTTCCTTTAAAATCATTAGCAGCATCACTAAATACATTAATCATTGCAATATTTTGTGCAACTTCTAACTCATTAATTCCAAATTTTTCAACGTTTTCAGCTGTATATGTTATTGCTTCTCTATTCTCTGTATATATTTCTTTCAAAAACTCTGTATCATTTTTTAGTTCTTCACCCAAGAATTCTAATGCACTAGCATCCATGAGTATAGATTGTTTCATATAGTCTTTATCATTTGCTAAAAATGGGTATGTAGCTACAGCCATTGATACTGCCATCGTTGAAATTGCTGTTTGTTTTTTTATTTCGTACCCTTCTGGGTTTATTGCTCTTTGAATAGAAGGATAAACCTGCAATGTTTCATCCATATATTTTGTTATTTCAGGATACCTGTTCATGTATTTTTCTATAAAGTTTTTATCTGCTGCCAAAGGTGTACCTTCTATTAAACCCGGTTCACTTTCTATAACTTCTAGTGTAAGTGATTCATCACATTGTAAGCTTGGTGCAATATGTGAATATACTATGTAGACACTTGCAGCTCACTCCTTTTTAATTAAGTACTATTAATTGTATTTTAATATATCTCGGTATTAGTTTCAAGTCTTTTATTATCATTTCTATGATAAAGTCAAATGAAAAATAGACTTTTCTAAGATTAAGGGATTGGTCATAAAAATTGTTAAACGGGCGATTAAAATCGCCCCTACATTTTTCTACTTTAAACTAAAGCAAATATTATAAATAAAATTGACTCTATTCTAAACTGAGTAGATAAAAAGTAGATAAATAATAAAAATATAGCAAGGGTATATTTTGCAAACCCTTGCTATTACTATATATATTATTCAATAACTTCTGAAACAACACCTGAACCAACTGTTCTACCACCTTCACGGATAGCAAATCTTAGTCCTTTTTCAATAGCTATTGGTGTGATAAGTTCGATTGTCATATCTACGTTATCTCCTGGCATAACCATTTCTGTTCCAGCTGCTAATTCGATAACACCTGTAACGTCTGTTGTTCTGAAATAGAATTGTGGTCTATATCCATTGAAGAATGGTGTATGACGTCCACCTTCTTCTTTTGTTAGAACGTATACTTGTGCTTTGAATTTTGTATGTGGATGAATTGTTCCTGGTTTTGCAAGAACTTGACCACGTTCAACTTCTGTTCTTTGGATACCTCTTAATAATGCACCAATATTGTCTCCAGCTTCTGCTTGATCCAATATTTTTCTGAACATTTCAACACCTGTAATTGTTGTTTTCTTAGGTTCTTTTGAAAGACCTACTATTTCAACTTCATCTTGTAATTTAACTGTTCCTCTTTCAACTCTACCTGTAACAACTGTTCCTCTACCACTGATAGTCATAACGTCTTCAATTGGCATTAAGAATGGTTGGTCTACTGGTCTGTCTGGTGTTGGTATATAGCTATCAACTGCATCCATTAATTCTTTCATTGGAGCATATACTGGATCATTAGGATCTGTTGATGTGCTCTCTAATACTTTTAATGAAGAACCTTTTATAATTGGAATTTCGTCTCCTGGGAAATCATAGCTTGATAATAAGTCTCTAACTTCCATTTCTACTAATTCTAATAATTCTGGATCGTCAACCATATCGCATTTGTTTAAGTAAACAACGATATATTTAACACCAACTTGTCTAGCAAGTAATATATGCTCTCTTGTTTGAGGCATTGGTCCATCAGCTGCAGAAACAACTAATATAGCACCATCCATTTGTGCAGCACCTGTAATCATGTTTTTAACATAATCAGCGTGTCCTGGACAGTCAACGTGTGCATAGTGTCTTTTATCTGTTTCATATTCTACGTGAGCTGTGTTAATTGTAATTCCTCTTTCTTTTTCTTCTGGAGCACTATCGATTTGATCATATGCTTCATATTTTGCTTTTCCTAATAAGCCTAAATATTTTGTAATAGCTGCTGTTGTTGTTGTTTTACCATGGTCAACGTGACCAATTGTACCAATGTTAACATGTGGTTTTGTTCTTTCAAATTTTGCTTTAGCCATTTAAATTTCCTCCTTAATTTTAGTGTTAGAATTTTTCTAACCTTTTTATATTTTTAAAATTAATAACTAATTTTTAACACTTGTATTTTATAACAAATTTGAGAAAAATGCAAGTATTTTAACTATTTTTAATTTAGTCTTTTTTTGCTCTTGAAGATACTATTGTCTCCAATATTGATTTTGGAACTTCTTCATAATGTGATGGCTCCATAGAGTATGTTCCTCTTCCTTGTGTTTTAGAACGTAAATCTGTTGCATATCCAAACATTTCTGATAATGGAATAAAGCTTCTTATTACTTGGTTTCCGCTTTGTGCTTCCATACCTTCCATTCTACCACGTCTTGAATTAACGTCTCCTATAACATCTCCCATATATTCTTCTGGAACTGTTATTTCAACTTTCATTATTGGTTCTAGAATAACTGATTTAGCTTGCTTACAGCCTTCTTTGAATGCCATTGAAGCAGCTATTTTAAATGCCATTTCTGAAGAGTCAACTTCATGGTAAGAACCATCTACCAAAGTTGCTTTAAAGTCTATAACTGGGTATCCAGCTAATATACCACTTTCAGCAGCTTCTCTAATTCCCTCTTCAATAGGTTTGATGTATTCTTTTGGAACAACACCACCAACAATTTTGCTTTCAAATTGAATTCCTGTACCTGGCTCTAATGGTTCCATTTCTAGCCATACATGACCATATTGTCCACGTCCACCAGATTGACGAATAAATTTACCTTCAACTTTTACTTTGTTTCTAATTGTTTCTTTATAAGAAACTTGTGGTTTACCTACTGTACATTCTACTTTAAATTCTCTTTTTAATCTATCAACAATAATGTCTAGATGTAATTCTCCCATTCCTGCTATAACTGTTTGACCTGTTTCATGGTTTGTATATGTTTTGAATGTTGGGTCTTCTTCTGCAAGTTTAGCAAGAGCTATGCCCATTTTTTCACTATTAGCTTTGTCCTTAGGTTCAATAGCTATATCAATAACTGGCTCTGGGAATTCCATTGATTCTAATATAACTGGATGTGCTGGATCACAAAGTGTATCACCTGTTGATACTTCTTTTAATCCAACTGCTGCAGCTATATCTCCAGCATATACCTTGTCAATATCTTGTCTATGGTTAGAATGCATTAAAAGGATTCTTCCCATTCTATCTTTTTTATCTTTATTTGCATTTAATATTGTTGAACCAGCGTCTAATGTTCCTGAATATACTCTAAAGAAACATAATTTTCCAACAAATGGATCTGTTGCAATCTTAAATGCTAATGCTGCAAAAGGTTCAGAATCAGATGTTTTTCTTTCTGTTTCTTCTCCATCTAATGTAACACCTTTTATATGTGGTATATCTAGTGGAGATGGCATAAAGTCAACTACTGCATTTAATAATTCTTGAACACCTTTGTTTTTATATGATGAACCGCATACAACTGGAACAATTTTATTATTAATTGTACCTGTTCTTAAACCTTTTTTGATTTCTTCTTCAGATAATTCTTCACCATCTAAGTATTTCATCATCAATTCATCATCTTGTTCTGCAACTGCCTCTATTAACTTTGCTCTAAACTCTTCTGCTTGAGCTTTCATATCTTCAGGAACTTCTCCTTCTTCTATTACTTTGCCTAAGTCATCTTTATGAATAAAAGCTCTCATTTTTATTAAATCTACTATTCCTTTGAATTGGTCTTCTGCACCAATTGGTAATTGAATTGGAACTGCATTTGCTTTTAATCTGTTGTGTAGTTGTTCTACACAAAGCATAAAGTTAGCTCCAGTAATATCCATTTTATTTACATATACCATTCTAGGAACTTGATATTTGTCTGCTTGTCTCCAAACTGTTTCTGTTTGTGGTTGTACTCCACCCTTTGCAGCTAATATTGTAACTGCACCGTCAAGTACTTTTAAAGATCTTTGCACTTCAACGGTAAAGTCAACGTGTCCAGGAGTATCTATTATATTAATTCTATTTCCTAACCATTGGCATGTTGTAGCAGCAGAAGTAATTGTAATACCTCTTTCTTGCTCTTGAACCATCCAGTCCATTGTAGCTTCGCCTTCATGAACTTCTCCAATTTTGTGAGTTTTACCTGTATAGAACAATATTCTCTCTGTTGTTGTTGTTTTTCCTGCATCAATATGTGCTACAATTCCTATATTTCTTGTTTTATCTAAAGGAAACTCTCTTCCAGCCATTTTTTTCCTCCTTCTATTTGTATTCTATATTTTTAAAGTTTTAACGTTGTTAAAACTTTAGAATTTGTAATGTGCAAAAGCCTTATTAGCTTCAGCCATTCTATGCATATCTTCTTTTTTCTTAAATGCTCCACCATTTCCAGCAACAGCATCTAATATTTCTGCAGATAATTTCTCTGCCATTGTTTTTTCATGTCTGTTTCTAGCATAAACGACTAACCATCTTAAACCTAATGTTTGTCTTCTTTCTGGTCTAATTTCTATTGGAACTTGGTATGTCGCTCCACCAATTCTTCTAGCTTTAACTTCTAGAACAGGCATAACATTTTCAAGTGCTGCTTCAAAAACTTCTAGTGGATCTTTTTGTTCTTTTTCTTTTATAATATCAAATGCATCATAAACTATTTTTTGAGCAACTGTTTTTTTACCATCTAGCATTACATTGTTAATTAGTTTTGTAACAACTTTGCTATTATATATTGGATCTGGTAAAACTTCTCTTTTTGCTATATATCCTTTTCTTGGCACTATTCTTCCCTCCTTATAAAATTTGATACTAATATTTACCTAGTATCTTAGGTACTCTAAAAAGTTCAATACTAATTCTTCTCAAAACTTTTTCAGTTTAGTGCTATATAATTTATTTTTATTTAAGTACCTTAAATTAATAAGTTATATGCACTATGGTATAAATCAAATTTATTTTTTAGGACGCTTAGCTCCATACTTTGATCTACCTTGCATTCTGTCTTTAACACCTGCTGTATCAAGTGTTCCTCTTATAATGTGGTAACGTACACCTGGAAGGTCTTTTACTCTTCCTCCTCTTATTAAAACAACACTGTGTTCTTGTAGGTTGTGTCCTATACCTGGAATATAAGAAGTTACTTCATAGCCATTTGAAAGTCTTACTCTGGCAACTTTTCTTAATGCTGAGTTTGGCTTTTTAGGTGTTACTGTTTTTACAACTGTACATACACCTCTTTTTTGTGGTGCTCTTTTATTGGTCATTTTTTTCTTCATAGAATTATAACCATGTTGTAAAGCTGGTGATGTAGATTTAGTTGTAGCAGATTTTCTTCCTTTTCTTACTAATTGGTTAATTGTTGGCACTTAAATTTCACCTCTTTTCAAATAAAATCCGCTAGGTAAAATGCTATATTTTTCATTTTACACTAGCGGTTTCTATTTTATCATTTTTTTCCAGATATGTCAATGGTTTTAATCGTTTTCTATTTCATTGTCTTCATTTTCTTTTCCTTTATTCCTGTTTTCTTCACTGTCCTTGTTTTTTTCTGGTATAGGCTGTAACTTATCCTTTGGAACATGTTTACTTTCTCTATATTTTTGTGCTGCAGTAGGCTCTAAACCAGCTTTTATTTGTGCAAGTTCTTCATCAGAATACCCTGCTTCTCGTAGGTTACTCCAATATAAGTTTTCGTCAAATTCCTTCTCTCCTTTACTTCCATTATACCAAGCTATCTGCTCATCAATAGTCATTCGGCTTTTATCTGCTATCATTTCATTTTTTGATCCGAATATTTTTTTCAAAAATGATGGCTCAGTTTGACATTCTGCTAATCCTATTTTATTCATTCTTTTAGCTAATTTGTTATATTGTTTTGCCTCTGCTTTATCTATATTCTCCGCATTTAAAGTTCTAGTATCATATTCTAGTGCATATGGTAAATCTACAGCTTTTTCTGTTATTCCTTTTAATTTTGCATATGTTGCAAATAAATATTGAGCACACAAGCTGTCATCTTTGTATTCCCCAAGTGCCGCTAAGAAGTCTATATCCATATGTTTCATCAATTTCTTTACTTTTGCTCCAGAAATGTGAACATTGTATTTCTCAAATAATCTCTTTATTCCACTCTTTATATTTCTTCTAGCTTTTCTTTCATCTTTTTTTGATTTGTATTTTGTCGGTTTAAATTTTTGTTGCATGCCATTAGAATACTCTACAGTATAATTTGGATTATATTTTCCTTCATTATCCAATAAGGAAAATGAAATTTTTCTAAATTCTATTGCTGGCATATTTTCATCTTGTTTTTTATCATCTTGCGTTTTGTCATCTTGCTTTTTATCATCTTGCTTTTTATCTTCTTGCTTTATTTGGCTAATTATTTCATCTTTCTTCTTTTTTAATTCTTTTTGTTTTGTCTGCAATTCTGCTATTTTTTTCTGTTGGTCTTCTGTTTGGCCTTCAGGTGAATATACATCACCTACTCCATCAAAATCTGTTGTATTAAAATCTACATTTTTATATATTTCGTTTAATTCATCTTGTATTTTTGCGATTTCTTTATCAATCTCTTCAATATTTTTTTCTATTTCTGCTTTTTTAGCTTTTTCTTCTTCTTCTTTCTTTTTCTTTTCCTCTTCTTGCTTTATTTGGCTAATTATTTCATCTTTCTTCTTTTTTAATTCTTTTTGTTTTGTCTGCAATTCTGCTATTTTTTTCTGTTGGTCTTCTGTTTGGCCTTCAGGTGAATATACATCACCTACTCCATCAAAATCTGTTGTATTAAAATCTACATTTTTATATATTTCGTTTAATTCATCTTGTATTTTTGCGATTTCTTTATCAATCTCTTCAATATTTTTTTCTATTTCTTCCATTATATTTCCCCCTTTATAATATATTATTTTAACTACTATATATAATAATAACATAATTTTACATTTTTTGCAAGCTTTATGTTGGTTTCCCCATTGTTTTATGAGTTTTATTTTAAAAATCTATTTTTTTAATGATTTTAAATTACTTTTTAATATTTTGGTATATTTTCTATCAAATAAAAGGCATACTTGTAAATTCAGTATGCCTTTTATTTTTTATGCTTCTGGTTCTACTAAACCATAGTTTTTATTATCTTTCATTCTATATATAACATTTACTTTTCCAGTTTCTACATTTATAAATGTTAAAAATCTATCTTGTGGTTTCTCTTCTAACTTTAATTTTGCATCTTCTGGAGTTAAAGGTTTTATATCATAATATAATGTTTTTAATATTTCACCTTCTATTTCTTTTTCTTCTTCTTGTCTTAATTCTTCTTTTCCTCTAATTGATTCTGTCATATTTTGTTTATCTTTTTTTGTCTTCATTTTTCTTATTTGACCTTCTAATATGTCTATGTCTTTATCTATTGAAGCATATAAGTCTTTATGTGCTGTAACAGCTCTAAATCTATCTGTTCCCATTTTTACATCTATTTGTGCAACTTGTTCAGATCCTTCTGTTTTTATTGTTGCATTTACCTCAAATTCATCTCCGAAATATTTTACCAATCTTTCAGCTTTTTTTTCGATGTATTCTTTTATTGCGTCTGTAGCTTTTAAATCCTTTCCTGTTATTGTTATATTCATAACTATCTCTCCTTCCAATTTTTACAATATTATCGTTGGTACTTTCTTATTATAGTTGTTATGCTTATTTTTTTCAAGAGATTTTTAAAATTTTTGTGTTTTATATAGTTAAATTCCCATAACAATTTTTTTATGCTAACCTCTTGCAAATTTCGTATTTCCGTGTTAAAATATATTTTGTTATTATTTACTAACTTAAAGGGAGGTGCAAATTATGCCAAATATTAAATCTGCAATTAAACGTGTTAGCGTTATCGAAAAGAAAACTGCTAGAAATAATATGATTAAATCTGGATACAAATCAGCTGTTAAAAAGTTTGAACAAGCTGTTGAAAATAAAAACGTAGAAGAAGCTACAAAGTTATTCTCAGAAGCCACAAAGAAAATAGATCAAGCTTGTACAAAAGGTGTTATTGTAAAAAACACAGCTGCTAGAAAAAAATCTAATTTAGCAAAAAAATTAAATGCTATAAATGCATAAATAACAAAAAATTGTGCACAGTTTTTTGTCAAAAAGAAGTTCCTATTTCAGGAACTTCTTTATTGTTTCTTTTATTTCTTCTAATTTTACTAATTCGCTTTCTGTCTCTTTTCTCTGTTTTAGCTCTATTAGTCCTTCTTCGACTTTTTTTCCTACAGTTATTCTTAATGGTATTCCAATTAAATCCATATCATTAAATTTTACTCCTGGTCTCTCATCTCTATCATCTAATATAGTTTCTATGCCCATATTCTGTAACTCTGTATAAATTTGTTCTGCTATTTGCTTCTGCTTTTCGTCTTTGTTGCTTATTAAAACTATACATACCTTATATGGTGCTATATTCATTGGCCATATAATTCCTTTGTCATCATGGTTTTGCTCTACTACTGCTGCTATCATTCTTTCTACACCTATCCCATATGATCCCATTACAACTGGTTTTAATTCATTATTTTCGTCCAAATAATTTAAGCCTAAGCTTGACGAATATTTTGTTCCCAGTTTAAATGTGTTTCCTACTTCTATACCTTTTTTAAAGTGTATGTGTCCTTTACATTTTGGACATAAATCTCCTTCTTGTATGTTTCTTATGTCTGCAACAATTTCTGGTTTAAAATCATCTATATTTACATTTACATAATGATAATTTGTTTCATTTGCTCCTACTAAAAAGTTTTTCATATATTTAATTCCATTATCCATTATAATAGGAATATTTAGTCCTATTGGCCCCGCAAATCCTACTTCTGCATTTGTAATTTTCTTTACATCTTCTGCTTCTGCTAGTACAACTTCCTTTGCATTTAACAATTTCTGAAGTTTTACTTCGTTTACATCTTTGTTTCCCTGTACCATACATGCATAAAATTTACCATCAACATTGTATATTAGCGTCTTTACAAATTTTTCCGGGCTCTCCTGTAAATAATTTGTTAGTTCATCTATTGTTCCCACATGTGGTGTATTTATCTTTTCATATTTTTTCTTTTTCTCTTTGTTTTCTATTTCTTCATCAATACATTTACTTACTTCTATGTTAGAAGCATAATCACAATTATCGCACAATACCAAAATATCTTCTCCTACATCTGTTACTGCTTGAAATTCCTCTGATAGCAATCCACCCATTATTCCAGTATCTGCTCTAACAACAACATAGTTTAGCCCTATTTCTTGGCAAATCTTATTATATGCCTCAAATTGCTTTTGATAAGATTTATCTGATTCTTCTTGATTTATATCAAAACTGTATGCATCTTTCATTGTAAATTCTCTTGTTCTTATTAGTCCTAATCTTGGTCTTATTTCATCTCTATATTTATTTCCTATTTGATATAAAGTGTATGGAAAATCCTTATATGATTTAGATTTCATCATTGCTGCCAATACAAAGAATTCTTCATGAGTTGGTCCCAAAGCATATGGTCTATTATATCTGTCATTTAATTGAAAGATAGAAGGTCCAAACAATTCATATCGTCCTGATTTTTGAAATACATCTATAGGAAGTAATAATGGCATTGTTACTTCTTTAGCTCCTGCTTCATTCATATGTTTTCTTATTATATTTTTAACATTATCTACTACTTTTTGTCCTAGTGGCAATTTCATATAAATTCCATTTCCAACTTTTTTAAACATACCACTTTTAACTAATAAATTTCCACTTATAGACTCCTCGTCTTTCAAATCTTCCCTTATTGTATAAAAAAAACTTTCACTTAACTTCATTTATTTTCATTCCTTCCTTAAGGCATACTTTAGACAACTGCCCCATCATTTTCTTGTTCTTCTTTCTGCTCACTCGGTATAGGAGCCTCTGCTTTTTCCTCTATAATTTCGTCTATTACTATTTGTCTATTTTCATCAAGTTTGTATTTTGGTAAATCTGGCAAATCACTTAGATTTGACATTCCAAACATTTTCAAAAAATGTGTGGTTGTAGAAAATGTCATTGGTCTACCTGGTGCATCTGATTTTCCTGACTCTGCAATTAAATTATACTCTAATAATTTATATATTGTTCCATCCGAATTTACCCCTCTTATTGCTTCTATTTCTGCTCTTGTAATTTTAGGATTATATGCAATAATAGCGAGTGTTTCCAGTGCTGCCTGTGATAAGTTTGGTTTCGCTCTATTGTCAAATATTGGATATATATAATCAAAATACTCTTTTTTAGTACATAGTTGATATGAGCCTTCAATTTCTATTATTTCTATCCCTCTATTTAAATTCTTATAATCTTCTTTCATACTTTCTATTATATTAGCAATTTCGTTTGCTCCTAATTCCAAAGCTGACATAAGTTCTGTCATCTTAACTTCTCTACCTGCCGAATACAAAATTGCCTCTATTATTGCTTTGTTTTTTTCTATTTCCATATAATTTCAATTCCTTTTATTAAAACATTTAATTTTTACAAATCACAAATTTTACCTCCACCAAGTACAATATCATCTATATAAAATACCACTGATTGTCCTGGTGTTATTGCTCTTTGTGGCTGATTAAATACTACTCTTATTTTGCCTTCTTCTTCTGGGTAAATTGTACATTCAGCTTCTTTTGCAGCATATCTTATTTTTGCTTTTACATCCATCGGCATTGTTATTTCATCCATTAATATTAAATTTATTTCATTTGCTATTGCCTCTTTTGAAAATATTTCTGTTTCTTCTCCAACTATTAATTCATTTTTTTCGGGATTAAATCCTTTTACAAATAGTGGAACTTCATTTGAAATTCCAAGGCCCTTCCTTTGCCCAATTGTATATTTATAAAGTCCTTCATGTTTTCCTAGGATTTTTCCTTCAGTATTTACTATATTTCCAACCTTTGCTTTTAAATCAGAATTTGCCTCTAAAAATTTTTTATAATCTCCTTCTGGTATAAAGCATATATCTTCACTATCCGGCTTTCTTGCCACTTGCAAATTATGCTCCTCTGCAATTTTTCTTATTTGCTCTTTATTCTCAAAATCCCCTAATGGGAATAGTACCTTATCTGTCATCTGTCTTGGCAAATTATATAGCACATAGCTCTGGTCTTTTTTTCCTGCATTTGATTTTTTTAATACATATTGTTTATATTTTTCGCTATATTCGATTTTTGCATAATGCCCTGTTGCAATATAATCACAATTCAGTTTTTTTGCCATTTCATACATCATGCCAAATTTCAAGTACTTATTACATTCTATACATGGGTTTGGAGTTCTGCATTTTTTATACTCAGATATAAAATCTTGTATTACACATTTATTAAATTCTTCCTTAAAATTTAATACATAATGTGGTATATTCAAAACATCACATACTCTTTTTGCATCCATTGTAGAGTTTAAATTACAACATCCACCCTCAACACATTCGTCATCACTTTCCCATAGTTTCATTGTTGCACCAATTACTTCATATCCCTTTTCTTTTAAAAGAAGGGCAGATACTGAGCTATCTACCCCTCCACTCATTCCTATTAAAACCTTTTTCATTTTTTCTTTATCCTTCCTCGAGTCAAAACCTTTATTCATCTATTTTTATATGTACATCTTTTAATTGTTGTTCTGTTACTTTGCTTGGTGCTCTCATTAGCAAATCTCTTGCCTTTTTATTTTTAGGGAAAGCAATAACTTCTCTTATATTGTCAGAGTTTGCTGCAAGCATTACTAATCTGTCTAATCCAGCTGCTGCTCCTGCATGCGGTGGTGTACCATATTGGAACGCGTTATATAATGCCCCAAATTTTGTTTTAATTGTTTCTTCTTCATATCCCGCAATTTCAAATGCTTTAACCATTATCTCTGGGCTATGGTTTCTTACTGCACCTGATGTTATTTCATACCCATTGCAAACAGCATCATATTGGTAAGCCAAAATATCTAGTGGATTTTTTGTTATTAATGCTTCCATGCCTCCTTGTGGCATTGAAAATGGATTATGATTAAAATCTACTGTTCCTTCATCTGATAATTCATACATTGGGAAGTCAACTATAAAGCAGAATTTATATACTCCCTTTTCAATTAAATCTAATCTTTTACCCAATTCTAATCTTACTCCACCTGCTATTTTTTGTGCTTTTTTAAATTCATCTGCAATAAAGAAAATTGCAACGTTTGGTTTAGCGCCAATTTCTTCTAACCCTTTTTTTATTTCTTTAGTTATAAATTTAGCTATTCCGCCTGTAATCTCATTTTCCTTTTCAAATTTAACCCAGGCTAATCCTTTTGCTTCTAGTTCATTTACAGCATATTCTCCCATATTATCAAAGAATTTTCTTCCTTGTTCTGCACCATTCTCTACTATTATTGCTTTTATAGTTTTTTTCTTAAAAGCATTAAATTCTGTATCTTTAAATAATTGTGTTACATCTTGTATAATTAATGGATTTCTTAAATCTGGTTTATCACTACCGTATTTTTCCATTGCCTCTTTATATGGTATACGAGGAAATGGAGTGTCTGTAATCTTCCAGTTTGTATGTTTTTTAAATATTGTTGTAAAAATATCTTCTAATACTGACAATACATCTTTTTGTTCTGCAAAACTCATTTCAAAGTCTAATTGATAAAACTCGCCTGGTGCTCTGTCTGCTCTAGGGTCCTCATCTCTAAAACATGGTGCTATTTGATAATATTTATCAAATCCAGAAACCATTAACAATTGTTTAAATTGTTGTGGTGCTTGAGGTAGAGCATAGAACTCTCCTGGGTGTAATCTGCTTGGTACCAAGAAATCTCTTGCACCTTCTGGCGAAGAATTTGCAAGTATTGGTGTTTGTATTTCTGTAAAACCAAGCTCGTCCATTTTATTTCTAATAGTTTTCATTATTTCACTACGAAGTATAATTGTTTTATGCAATTTCTCGTTTCTCAAATCTAAAAATCTATATTCTAATCTTAAGTCTTCTCTTGCATCTGTTGCTTTTTCCGAATTTACTTCAAATGGTAATATGTTTTTACACGTTCCAAGTACTTCTATTTTTTTTGCTTCTATTTCTATTTCGCCTGTAGGTATTTTAGAATTTTTATTTGTTCTTTCTATTACTGTTCCATCAACTTGAATAACACACTCTGTTACAAGATTATCTGCACAATTATCATTTACAATTATTTGAGTTATGCCAAATTGATCTCTTAAGTCTATAAATTTCATTGAGCCTAAATTTCTTATTCTTTGAACCCATCCAGCTATTACTACATTTTCTCCTACATTTTTAATATTTAATTCTCCACAATTTTTGTTTCTATACATATGTTTCCTCCCAAATCTTATGTCAAATATTCTATCATAATTTATTTAGTTGTACAAGTAAAATTTAACATTTTTCTTTTTTATTGGTTACAGTTAATAAATTATTTTTTAAAATAGCAAGGATGCCCTAAAATAGGACATCCTTTTTTTTAACAGTCTTTCCAAAGGAATTGCTCTGGTGAGAGAACCCAGATTTTATCTGCAATTCCTTTTTCTTGAATTGCCTTTTTTAACCGTTCTCTGGTATCAGAGTCTCCGTGAACCAGAATTAGGTCCTTTACGCACCTAAACCGGGATAAAAATTCTATCATTTCATCCCCTGTGCAATGTGAACCAAATTCATTAGTTTCACAGAAATTTAGTTTCAGCTTCTTTAGCTGCCCCATCGGAGTATCAGCATTTGCATATCCGACTTTGAAGATTTTAATCTTCTTGTCTTTCTTTGCATGCTCTAGCCACATTGCTGAAGCTCCACCATGTCCCATTCCCGGAGTTGTTAAAACAATCTTCCAAGTAGGGAATTTGGATATTTGAAAATTATTATCCACAGTCCATGTGTTATACGGGTATTCCAGTAACCCTTCTTCAACATATTGCTGTGTATAATCTCTCAAGGATTCTCCCTGCAAGAAAATTGGAATATCAGCAGAAATTTTTCTTTTTTTCTGCATATTGGCAATTTTCAGCAGAACCGTTTGTCCTCTCTCTTGGGCATAAACAGGAATAACAGCAGTGTGATCTGATGACTCCATCCATTTGCCCAACTCCCTTTCAAAGACACCATATTGTTTTTTGACATCTTTTCCATATGTTGCTTCTGCTACTATGGTTGATGTCAAATCATATACCCATTCTGGAATATATGTCTGGGTGAATACACTTTTCCCAATATAGTCTCCTGTGAAGAGGATGTTTTCATTTGTATTTTTCAGCATAATTAGCAATGCCGTTGAGCCAACAGTATGTGCATTTCTGAAAAATACAAATTCTATTTCTGGCAATAACGTCATGTACAACAATTCTTCCTCAACAGGAATCCATTGGGAAAAGACATTATAATTTCTTCTTCCAAGGGAAATTTGAGCGCGTCGCCATGTTTTTATACCAGAATATATTGGCCCTCTAAAGCCATTCTGGACTAGTTGTGGTAGTCTGCCAACGTGATCAATATGTGCATGTGTTACAAACACCATATCAATCTCACTTGGGTTAAATCCAAAGAACTTATTTTTCTGCTCTTTGTTTGACCCTTGGAAACTTCCACAGTCAACCAATATTTTTATTGGTTTTTCTCCATACCGTTCTATGGTGATAATATGACAAGATCCTGTCACCTCATTGCTTTCCGTTTGAAGAATAAGCCTCATTTTCTCTCCTTTCTGCATTACGCAATTGCGTATTAACATAATAATTATACCATGTATTATCTATCCTTTCAATATTTTTCATTGTTATATATCTATATTTGCTTGATTTTTTTTAATTTGTATACTACTATAATTATATAAAATAAAAAAGGGGAGGAAATTTTATAATGAACGAACAAAAGACTGAACAAAGTGAAACAGAGTCAGTATATGACGAAATTAAAGTAGAAAAAAAAGTGGAAAGAACTGATTCCTATTTTGATGGCAAAGTCCTAGAATTAATTGGATATGGCATTTTATCTTTTCTAATAACTGCTGCTACTTTAGGAATAGCATCTGCATGGGCAGAGAAATTATTAATTGCTTATAAAATAGACCATACTATTTACAATGGAAAAAGATTAAAATTTGAAGGAACTGGCGCCTCTTTATTTGTACAAAGGTTTAAATGGATATTTTTTACTATTATAACATTGGGAATTTATAGTTTTTGGATTCCAATAAGAATGGAACAATGGATAGTTTCAAATATTCACTTTGAAGATGAAACATTTGTAAAAGGTGAAAGCTATTTTGATGGTGGGGTTTTAGGAGTAATAGGTGTAAATTTACTTTGCAATTTCCTAACTATTATTTCTTTAGGAATACTATATCCTTTTGGAATATGTTACAAGCAAAAATGGCTCGCAAAACACACCATTATAAATCGCAAAAGAATTGTATTTAATGGAAGTTCTTTAAGTTTAATTGGTCATTATTTGTTATGGTGGTTTTTAACTGTTATTACATTTGGAATTTATGGCTTTTGGTTACCTATTAAAATGGAAAACTGGAAAGCACAAAATACTCATATAAGATTAAAAGGAGAAGAAGAGCCAAAAACTTCTATGGTCCCTGCAATTATAGCTATTATAATATTTGTTGTGCTTGTTGTATGTACTCTAGTTTCTGCTATTATTAAATATAACAACATCAAAAGCGATGACACAAGTGATAAATTTTATATTGAAAAAGTATTATTAGATTTTAAAAACAATGTTAATAACAAAAATAATGGAAAAAATTCATTTATACAAGTGCCACTTAATTCAAGTGAATCTACTTCTTTTGATGATGATAATGAAACCACAAATACCATTAAATATACAACAAATGATTTTTATAGATATACTACTGTAACACTAATAGATAGTGTTACATATTATGGTTCACCTAGTCATGATACTGATGTAGTGGCTTCAATAGAAAATGGTTCAATTGCCATAAGCGAAAGTATGGGAGCAGTATTAATTGAAAATACTAATGCTAAATATTTATACAAAGTAACTAAATCAGTATTTAACGATATAGATTTATATTTTATAACAAAAAATAACGATTTATATGTAATACATGATCCAAATTCAAGTAATCCTAACCAACAAAAAATTAAAGTTGCCAGTGGTGTAGCTGAATTCTTAGGAAATGGCGGGCCAGAGAGTATAAAAGTATTATTAACAGATGGAACAACAGAAAATATACAATATTAAAAAGAGGGTTTTCCCTCTTTTTAATATATGTAATTTTGTCTTCTATAATAAATATGAGCAATATATGCTATTTTATTTTCTTCATCAATCGTATATAATACCGTATAATTGTCTACAATTATTTTTCTATACGCCCTTTTAGTTTTATCTGTTTTTTCAATTTCCACAAACATTTTAGGAGAATCTTCTAATAAAAGTACATTATACATTACTTTTTCTCTTAATCTATTTGAAGCATCAATATTTTTAAGTTTATCTGATATATATTCACATATTTTTTCAATTTCTTCTAAAAACTCCTCTGTCAATTTAACACTATATTTCATACTTTTCTTTCCATTCTTGAAAAACATCTCTTGCATCTCTAACTCTTCCATTTTCTATGTCTGTTTCAGCTTTTAATAAATGTTTTTCAATATCTTCTTTCATTATTTTTTCCCTATACTCTTCCATGTTCATGATTACAATATTACCATCATTCATAGCTATAATCATCTCTCCGTTTTGATTTACAGCTGCCTTTAAATCTTGAATATTAGTTATTTGTTGCATACAAATACACCTCACTTTTTTCTATAATATATATTATAGCATAAATTATACTTTATTAAAACAAATTTTTGAAACTTTCTTGCTTATTTCTTATTCAAACAGTGCTAATATATCATCTTTTGATAATTTATTTATAAAAGTTGCATCTGTTGATAACATATTATCTATTAATTTTGCTTTTTTCTGTTGTAGTTCATATATTTTTTCTTCTATTGAGTTTTTTGTAATTAGTTTATATACTTGTACATTTCTTTTTTGACCTATTCTATATGTTCTATCTGTTGCTTGGTTTTCTGCAGACAAATTCCACCATGGGTCATAATGTATTACCATGTCAGCTCCTGTAAGGTTTAAACCTGTTCCACCTGCTTTTAACGAAATCAAAAATACTTTTATATTTTCATTTGTATTAAATTTATCTACTAACTCTATTCTTTCTCCAACTTTAGTTTGTCCTGTTAATTTAAGATATTTTACTCCAATGTTTTTCAATTTTTCCTCTATTATTTCAAACATTGAAGTATAGCTTGAAAACAGTAGTATTTTGTGTCCTGCTAATACAGCATCTTGTATTATTTCTATACATTGGTTTAACTTACTGCTTTCTCCCTCATATTCTCTTAAAAATAATTTTGGATGGCAGCATATTTGTCTTAATCTCATTAACAGTGATAATATTTTTATTTGACTTTTTTCAAATCCATTTATATCTATCTGGCTCATTATTTCTTTTCTAGCTTGTGCCATATATGACATATATATATTATATTGCTCTTCTGACATTTCATTATTCAATATAGTTACAGTTTTGTCCGGAAGTTCTGTTAAAACCTCCCCTTTTGTTCTTCTTAAAACAAATGGCTCAATTTGTTTTTTTAACTTGTTCATTACATCTTCATTTTGTTCTTTTATTATAGGTGTTTCATATAGTTCTTTAAATTTTTTATATTTGTATAAATAACCAGGCATTATAAAATCAAATATTGACCATAACTCAGAAAGTGAGTTTTCTATCGGTGTTCCTGTTAATGCAAATTTTGTTTCTGCATTAATTGTTTTTATTGCTTTTGAGTTCTTTGTATTATTATTTTTTATATATTGTGCCTCATCTGCTACAACATATTTAAAACAATAATTTTCATATAAATCTATGTCTCTTTTTAAAGAATCATATGATGTAATTATTACTTGATATTTGCCTATTTCTTCTATTTTTCTTTTTCTCTCTAAGTAATCGTCACTTATTACTAATGCTTTTAACGTGGGAGTAAATTTTTGAATTTCATTATACCAATTTAGTGCTAAAGAGCTTGGGCATATTATTATAGAGGGCTTTACATTTCCTTTGTTTTTCTGAACATATGAAAGTATAACAGCTAATAATTGTATTGTTTTTCCTAAACCCATATCATCTGCTAAAATTCCTCCCATTTTATATTGTTCTAATGTTCTCAACCATTTATAACCTATTTTTTGATATGTTCTTAATTCTGCATTTAATTTTGGTGGAATTTTTGTACTTAAATCTATTTGCCTATCTTCTATTTGGCTAATCATATTCTTATAATACTCATTTTTTTGTATATTAGTATTAGGCATGTTTTTAAATATTTTTTCTAAATATAAAGCTCTATATATTGGCAATTTTATTGAATTTTCTTCTACATTTTCATCTTCTATTTCTATGTTATCTGTCAAATTTTCTAAAAAATCTAAACTGCTATTTTTTTCTAAAGAAATATAAGTTCCATCTTTTAATCTATAAAATTTCTTTCTTAGTTTGTATTTATTTATAATATCTTTTATTTCATAAATATTAAATTTAAAATCTCCCAAGTTTATGTCTAATAAATTGTTTTCTATTTTTACTCCTATTGATTTTATTTTTATTTTTTTTATGTCCTTTTTTTTGAAGTCTTCTGCAACCAAGACTTCAAATTTTTTCATATAATCTTCTATTTCTTTTGATAAAAAATTATATATTTTTTCATCATTTGCTAATACTAATCTTGCGTTTGCACTATCAAGCATAAAACCTGTTTGTACAAATGTATCAAGTACTTCATTTTCCTGTATAGCGTTTCTTGTTATTTCCAAATTTACGTTTTTTATTGGATTAAATTCCACATTTCCATAACAGAATTTAACATCTGCTACTATATAACCTTTTTCGTTATAATCCAAAAATATTTTTACATACAAATCTTTAGGCATGTATTTTTCTATTTGTTCTTTGTCTATATTTTTTATTTCAAAATTATCTTTTATTTTTGGTACTACAATTGCAAAAAAATTTCTTAAATTATTTTCGTTAAATATTATTGATTGAGTATAATTTTTTTTATACACTTCTAGCAATTCTAGGTTCCTATTTTCCACTTTTGGTAAACATTTGTGCATCTTATTATCGATCAAAAAATAAGAATAATTTTTTCCATAAAATATATCATACCCATACACATCTATATTAGGTGTTAAACAATATGTACTTTCATCTGATTTTTCTAATATAAATTTTATATCTATTGGCTCATCTATAAATTGAATTTTTCTTTCTCCTGTTTTTGTTTCAAATTCTACTGTTTTTCCTTTTAATATTTCAAATAGTTCATCTAAACCTGTATTTGATAGTACCACATTATTCACATTAAAGTTTCTTCCATAATATGCATAGTTATTATTTACATCATTTGCATATTTAATTATTTCTGCATATTTTAATAGAAATTTTAGCAAAGGCCTACTTTGCTCTTCAAAAGCATTTTCCTCATGTATAAACTCTAGCACATTGTTATATTTATATTTTTCTCTATTAAGCATTCTTTCAAAAAAATCTGGAAGATTATTAATCTTAGTTAATTGTTTGTTTCCAATTTTAAATTCTACCTTTAGTTTTTTATCTGTATCATTATACAAAAATATAGGTACTAATTTTATACTACTAGTACCATCTTGTGCCAACTCTTCCTCTTTATTATTAATTTCTAAAAAAGTATTTAACAACTGGTTAAATGCTCTATGAGTTTCTTTATTAGGCATGCTTATTCACTATCCCCTTAATTTAATAACTAATTATATCCCATTTTTAAAAATAACGCAATATTTTTTATAAATTTTACATAATCTTGACTTTATGTGAAGTATGTGGTATAATAAAGGTACATCAAAAAAATGGACTATGTCCAGAAAGGGAATACAATGTATAAATTAGAGAAGATCCAAGGTATAAATTTTATTCACCTTGAAGCACCAACCTACGTGGTGCCAGCACTTATTCCAACCTCTCCACTTACGTGGATAACCTGGTGGGTGGAACTCCCAGAAGCAGAAGAGATACTTACATCTCCTCATAATGAGGGGAGTTTCGTAAGGAATCGTAACATACTAGTCTTGGTCAAAGATCAAGGGTTGTATGTTACAACACACCCCACTGAAGTTGAACCCATTCTTTTAAAGAGTGGGTTCCGGAGAGGAAGATTTAATTTTACCTTTGGAGCGAATGGTGAAGAACTCGCCATTACACCTTGGTAAGTTTCTTGTAGTTTTTATCGCAACTGCGATATCTTCTGAAACCTATGTTGGAGGGTGCACTGCACCCTCTTTTTTTTGTCCTATTTAGGGACAGTCCCCAATTGTCCCATTTGCCCAATTGGGGACAGACTTTGAGGTAGTTTATTTCAATTAGGATAATTCTAATATTAAAAAAAATAGCCTTCGTATTTTACATAAGCTGTTGACTTTGTGTTGAGTGTATGTTATAATAAATGTCTATAAAAAATGGGTATATCCCGAGAAAGGAGCTCATCATGAGCAAAATAAGTTTGAAAAAAAAATTAGAAATACGGAGAGATTATAAAAAACTGGTTAACTATATATTAACCTATGATTATTCTCGCCACGGAGGTATAGTCCTCTTTGACGATTATGGGAGTAAATTGCAAGGGTTACACGTTGACCCTCATACTCTCGATCGCTCCATCTATTGGGGCGGCCTAAAAGAGGTCGTCTCCAAAGTAAGGAGAAAAAATCCAAAGATTTATTTCTCCTATAATCCTGGAGGGACATGGAGGATTATTCAGCCTCATATCGAGGTAAAAATTGATTTCTAATATATTTGAAGTTTTCACCGTGATACGGTGTCTTCTGAGAATCTTTCGTGAGAGGGTGGCATCTGCCCCCTCTTTTTTTGTCCCATTTAGGGACTCCCCTGAAATATTACCAATTAAACATAACAAAAATGAGTTGACAAAAATTGTGAATTATGATTATATATAATTACATTGCTTGAATAGTGAAAACCAATTGGTTAATAACTTATAAAAATATATTAAAATCTAAAAAGTTATTTATTCAAAAATCAAC
>ERZ772892.537-NODE-537-length-47049-cov-35.110652_pt1 | contig 47049 bp, 44 predicted proteins | sample MGYA00512126_ERZ772892 | MGnify/ENA primary metagenome ERZ772892 (study PRJEB29015, sample SAMEA2737697) | human gut metagenome | biome: human gut; feature: human-associated habitat; material: faeces | place: China | collected 2012 ... | reverse complement strand
GGTCGGGCGCTACGGCCTTGATGGCTTTGCTGTCCAGTCGGGTGCTGGAGAAATCGGACAGGCGGACTTTGTGGCAGCCTACTTCCAGATAGTTGGTGGAGCGCTCAGCCAGTGCCTCGCGGATCTGGATCTTCAGCTGCTCCTGTTCAGCCTGTGCGGCCTCGATCAGTTGGGCGGCCTCCTTGTACTGCTCGACAAGGGTCAGTAAAACGTTGATACTCATGTGTGTACCTCTCTTCAAATCGTTGGGTGAATGGTCGGATGTGAGAACCGGTGTTCCCGATGGCATGAGTATACCAGTTAACTGGACTCGTGTCTATTGACATAATCAACAACGTTAACTGGTTCATTTCTGCGGAAAATGTACAATGATACCAATTAACTGGTATTACAAAAATTTACTATAATAGGTGTATTTATGGCAACAAAAGAAGCACACAGCAGGGCAAATATAGAATATAATCGGCGCCAGGACAACATCATGATTCGACCCTCCAAGGAGATGGGGGCAATAATCCGCCAGTCTGCTGCAGCCGAAAACATGAGTGTGCAGGGGTATGTTTTGCAGACTCTCTACGCAAGAACCGGCGCAACAGGGGGCGGGGTGGTTAAAAATCCAGAGGCGGGCTCCCTTTCCTTAGAACAGCGGAGTTGTCTTATCTCCCCAGACCGGGAAAAAATCTTGCGGGACATTCTGCAGGATATCGTATTGAACACCGCTCCGGGCGAACGAACTGCGCTTTCGGAGATGCTGGTGCAGATTATAAATGAGAGCGTAGAGCAAAATGCGGACAGCGTTTATCAGACGATGACGGATTCATTGCTGTAAAATCGGCCTCTGTCTTTCACAGAAAGGTGATCGGCAGGGGCTTTTTGCGCGAACAAATAGCCCGATTTAGAGCAGGTGGTAGCTGCAGTGACGGGATGCAAGTTATACCTATATATAATAGGGGCAGCAGGGAAGAGAGTAAAAATTATGTGGTACTGTGTAATATGCCTCGTCAGAACTCCTGATCAATGTGACGGCATAAACCGGCTTTTCAGTGCGAGGGGCGCGTTCTATTTAACGGCTGTCATTACATCGGAGCGGCTATCACACCTGACTGCACTCTCCAGCGCCTTGGACAACTATATGACCACACATTTTGTCCATCGATGATTTCATCTGGAATTTTCATGCGAAACTGGGCAATATGCAAAAAAGTTCTGGCTGAATCGCATTTTTTTCTAAAACATGGATGGATACATTTCCTTGGATTTCTATTGATTCCCAGATATAACCATGATAGAATAATAAGAGAATTCAGACAACGATGTCGAAAAATCGGTATCCTCCATTTTCACTGTAGAGGATACCCCTTTATTGCGGAAAGGGGTGAACAGAGTGGCATTGCGTCTGTTTGAGCACAACGAGAAAGCATATCATGCGGCAGTCCGGATGATGGAGCAGTACGGCAAGGCTGCTATCGTCCACCTTACCGGCACCGGAAAGAGCTACATTGCGTTTAAGCTGATCGAGGAAAACCCAGAGAAGGTCGTGATCTGGCTTTCTCCCGGTGCATATATCTTTAAAACTCGGAGAGAAAACCTGAAAAAGAAAGCATTGTTCTCTCTGAAAGCAAGTGCTTACAACAACTGCAGCACATCCAATGCACCGGTTGATAGTCATATTGCAAGCGAAATGACCCTTGGCGAAACAGTCGTCAGGGGCGTTTTGTCTGCCCGAAACTATGCGAAGTATCAGATGCAGGGCGATAACTTGCGGTCAACAGGCGTTCAGGATGCGGTTTGTCAGACTTACTCCGATGCACTAAATACCGATAAGACCTTCACCGACCTTAAAATAGACAAACTGCGAAGTGTTTTTGATACTAAACGGGAAAAGTCGGATGCGTCAGATTGTGAGAAGAGTGAGAAAACAAGCCTTCCTCGTTCTGACATGGTAGCTACGAAGCAGAGAGCAGGTCAATTGTCCCGGCAGAAAATCGCACAGTCGGACAGTATCGGAATGGACTGGGGCAACCGCAATGACCGCCAGTGGAACGAAAGGTATCAGGAAGCGAAGCGCTATTTTGATGCCCACGGCGTTCTGAACGTCCCGGCTGATTATGTGTCACCTGACAGATATGCCACCGGGAAATGGGCCAGGCAGCAGAGAGAAAGGGAAGGCCAGAATGTTTCAGCCAACCACAAATTGAAAAAGATAACGGTTTGTGTAGTTGATAGCGCGATCCAAAGCACTTGCTGCAATTTGGGTCGGAAAATTTGAGTGAGTCGTAAAAAATCTAAAGGAGTTATTGGAGAGGATTATGTCAAAGTTTCAGCATGATGTGATGTTGAGGGTCGTGAAGATCCTGAATGTTCTGATGATCGAGCTGCCGTTTGCGGCCTGCTGGTTCCTGTACTACTCGCACCAGACCTATGCAAATCTGGCATGGGAGGGTCATTTTGCGATTTTAGGCCTGTTTTTTATCCTGTACATTGCACTCGGTAAAATCTACGATGCGTTCTGGATGTCCATGCAGCGGGTCTCAGAACTGGTGTACGGCCAGATCCTTGGCGCGATGGCAACCGATGGTATTTTGTACATCGTGATCTGCCTGATGTCCGCAAAGTTCTGCAACCTGTTGCCGGGTATTGCGGCAATTGCGGGGCAGTTGGTGATGGCTGCAATCTGGGCATCCTGCGCACATAAATGGTACTATACGACCTTCCCGCCGCAGAAGACCGCAGTCGTCTACGATGTGCGACACGGCATGGAAAAGCTCATCAACGAGTACGGCCTGAGCCAGAAATACGATGTGCAGGTCACCCTGAGCGTGTCGGAGTGCTTGGCAGACCTGAGCATTCTGGACGGCATGGAGACTGTTTTTGTCAGTGGTGTTCACAGCCATGAACGAAACATTATCCTGAAGCACTGCGTAGGGAAGGGCATCAATATGTTCGTCATCCCCCGTGTGGGCGACGTTATTATGAGCGGCGCGTGGCCGATGCATATGTTCCATCTGCCGATGCTGCGCGTCGGTCGCTACATGGCAAGCCCGGAGTTCCTGTTCGTTAAGCGTGCAATGGACATTGTGATTTCGCTGGCAGCACTGATCATCCTGAGCCCGTTGTTCCTGATTACGGCCATTGCGGTCAAATCCGATGGTGGTCCCGCCTTCTACAAACAGGTTCGCCTGACCAAGGACGGCAAGCAGTTCGAGATTCTGAAGTTCCGCTCCATGCGTGTGGATGCAGAAAAGGATGGCGTGGCACGTCTTTCCACCGGCGACAAGGATGATCGTATTACAAAGGTCGGTCACATTATCCGCGCCTGCCGTCTGGACGAACTGCCTCAGTTGCTGAACATTCTGAAGGGTGATTTGTCTGTTGTGGGCCCTCGTCCGGAGCGCCCGGAGATCGCCGCACAGTACTGTGAGGAAATGCCGGAGTTTGCGCTACGCTTGCAGGCTAAGGCTGGTCTGACCGGCTATGCACAGGTGTATGGTAAGTATAACACCACCCCCTACGATAAGCTGCAGATGGATCTGATGTATATTGCCCATCCCAGCCTGATCGAGGATTTGAAAATCATGCTGGCGACCGTGAAGATCCTGTTTATGCCTGAAAGCACTGAGGGAATTTCTGAGGGGCAAACCACTGCTATGAGTGGAGAAAATCGCTAAATATCGATGATTTTGCACATTTTAAGCTGCTAAAAATTGGAAGAAATTCCAGAGTGGAGTCAGGCATAAATGCACCTCTTACAGTAGCGTTAAGCCGAGAAGTCGGCAAAACGCCCTGTATGAAGCTGAAATGCGGCTTCTAACAGTGCAAAATGCTGAGAACCCAAGCGTGAGAGAGGGCAAAATAAGGTTGAATTGAGGCTTTTATGCCCCGAAAAAGCACTTTTATGGATGCGACCGTAGCTCGTGGGTTTATGCCAGATGGCACTGTGAGGGGATGTACCGAGATTGCGGTGACTATCACATAACGGTTTTGGGGCTGAGCAATGATAACATCATCTGCGATTTCATCCCGGTCTTGGAGATGACAAGGCAGATGTGAGCAAGATGGTGATAACCACATGGTCGCAGAGATGCTCATTCGTGTGGGGTAATCCGGCATAAGCAAGGGCGTTACCGTAGCGTAGATGAGCGGAATCTGGAATAAAGGCAGGGGCTACCGTGGCGGGAGATAGTACTATCAGGACTAAAGACGAAAGCTACCATAGCGAGCGTTGGTGCTATCAGGGCTAAAGACGGGAACTACCGTAGCGTGAATTTGTCATAGCAACGCTTATTGTAGCGGTATAAGACATAGCGGCAGTGTGACTCACACTGCTGAGAACGATTAGTAGAGCTTTATAAGGAATAAACGGCTCAGACTCTTTGAGATTGAGTCTGGGCTGTAGTCTTTGATATGCGGAGAGGAGTAAGGACTAGGGAAGATGTTACATAAGGAGTTCGGCTTGATAAGCATTATCATGGCTACTTACAATGCGGAAAAGACAATAGAGCAGGCGATTAACTCAGTGTTGCGTCAAACCTACACGGATTTTGAGCTGCTTGTGGTTAATGATTGCTCTAAGGACAGAACTGTGGAATTGGTCAAAAGCATTGCGGCAAAAGACAACCGAGTGCGTTTGATTTCTAATGAAAAGAACAGCGGCGTATCCTTTACTCGCAAACACGGTTTGGAAGAATCAAATGGCTCGTGGATTGCGATTCTTGACAGTGATGATGCGTGGGCTCCGGATAAGCTGGAAAAGCAGATTGAGCTTCAAAAGAGAACGAATGCTGATCTGCTTTTCACGGGTTCAGCTTTTATGGACTCGGATGGGCAGCCAATCGACTGGTATCTTCATGCTCCGGCAAAAGTGACCTATCGGCAGTTGTTGAAACAGAATGTGTTATCCAATTCCTCTGCGCTGGTGCGTAAAGAGCTATATGCAAAGCACTATGCAATCGGAGATGGGATGCACGAGGACTTTGCGATTTGGCTCAGCATCCTGAAAGAAGGAAAGAATGCCTATGGTGTGGATGAGCCGTTGCTCATTTATCGCATTGCAAAATCATCGAAGTCGGGCAACAAGGTCAAGGCTGCAAAGATGAACTGGAATACATATCGGTATGTCGGATTGAATCCGTTGGCGGCATTCTATTACGAATGCTGGTATATGGTAAAAGGTCTACTGAAATATAAGAACTTGAAATAAAAATAATAGGAGAATCAAAATGAAAGTATGTGTCCTAGGACCTATAACTACAAAAAGCTATTATGGAGGTGTTGCGGTTTTTGATGAACAGCTTGCATTAGGCTTTTATCGGTTGGGACACAGTGTGTGCATTGTTACTTATCAAAGTGATGTTTCAGAAGACGATTTATTCGGGTGCGTTCCAATCCATGTAATACATAGTAAACGCAAATGCTCTAAGTGGCTTGAACAAGAAAAGCCGGATTTAATAATAGGGTCATTGGATTACCCAAAGCTGCTTGACCGAAAAGCAACTTCAAATGGAAAAGTGGCCTATTTTCTTCATGGCTTTTTTACAAGGAGCTATTATGGTGCCATCAAGTCACAGTTGGCACCGCTTTATCAAAAATACTTGATTCGAAACGCTGATTATGTTTTTGCCAACAGCGATTTTACTCGAATGATTAACAGAGAATTCTTTGGAATCAATGCCGATGAAGTGTTTAGATTAGGCGTATCGGAAGATTTTTTTGACGAGATAAAGGATATTTCAACAACTGAAAAAGTAAAAGGCACGATTTTATACGCTGGACGGTTGGTGTCGGCCAAAGGTGTAGACAGACTAATTGAGGCAGTAAAGATAATGGGCGAAAATGGCGTTGACTATAGATTGCTCATTGCGGGAGAGGGACCAGACAAAGAAGTCTTGGAAAAGTATTCTAAAGAAAAAAAGCTCAAGGTCGAGTTCCTTGGAATGGTTAATCATGAACAAATCAGTAAATTGTATCGAATGGCAGAGATTTTTGTATCTTTAAATCCGAGCGAACCATTTGGTATTACATTTGCTGAAGCTCTCCTCAGTGAATGCAAAATTGTCTGCCCGACTACGGGTGGACAAGTAGAATATCTTCAGGGGCTGGACGAAAGTGTTTCTTTTGTGAATGGAGAATCTGTTGCAGATATTGCATACGGAATAGAGAAACTTCTTAGCCTAGGCAAATATCCGGGATTAAGTGCATCAGAGAAAGAGTCCTTTACTTATAAAGCCGTGGCTCAAAGAATTTGTGAATTCTGTGAAAAGTAAGGGACTGTCGAATGTTATTTTTACGGTCTATTTGCCAAAACGAGGTTTATAAAAAATGGATATTCAAAAGCACAGAGTTGTAACATGGCTGATGCACATAACACAGCATTATAATCCGAATGCCTATTGGAAGATGCGGAGTGAAGTGGTGCGCAATGACTCTAAAGTACCCAAGTTAATTAGACTTTGGTACTTTTATAGGATAAAACGAATGGATGCATTCAATAATGCTTCCATGGGGACTGGATGGGAAACAGGAGCGACCTTTGTTACCCCCCCCGGTTGTATCACGGGCTTAATGGCATAATCGTTTCTCATTATGCGTCAATTGGAAAAAATGCAACGATTAATCAACAAGTCACTATCGCGGGTGGAAACAAAGATGAAGCCGTTGTCATAGGGGATAATGTCATGATTGGCGCTGGTGCAAAGATTATTGGGCCATGCCGCATTGGTAACAATGTAAGAATCGGAGCAAATGCAGTCGTTGCGAAAGACATTCCAGATAACTGTACTGTTGTCGGAACTATGAGAATTATTGTTAGAGAGAATAAATAGACAGGAAGTTGCACTATGAAAGTTGCGGTTTTGCTTTATCAGAATATGAGACACGCGCCCTTCTTGAAATTTTATGAACGAATTTTCCAAGAAACAGAAGGTGTAGATTATGATGTTATCTATTTAGATAGACATCCAGAACTAAACGAGCCGAATGATGAACACCATATTCCTATCTCGTGGATTGGCAAGGATGATCATAATATATTCACTAAAGTTTTAAGTGGGGCAACATATCCGTTCAGAGCAAAAAAAATACTTGGGGCGAAGAAATATGATTTTGTCTTTGTTTTGACAACGATGCCGGGTGTCTTTTTGGCCAACTATTTAACCCATAATTATTTCGGCAAATATTTATTTGATGTTAGAGATTACACAAAGGAATATATTAAAACATATTTTAATGCTGAAACAAGAGTCGTTCAAAATGCGGCAATCAACGTGATATCTTCTCCAGAATATGTAAATTTTCTCCCGCCTGCTGACTATCATGTGTGTCACAATCTCAATATTCCGGATTCAGAAGAACAGCCAGCTAGATTTAGAAAGTCATCAAGCGAAAGATTGGTTGTTGCATATGTTGGAAATATCCAGTATGCCAATTATTGCATGAATCTCATTAAACTAGTTGAAAAAGATGAAAGATTTGAGTTTCACTTCTATGGCCCGGAGGGTGGCTCCTTAGAAATTACCAACTATGTTAATGCTCTGAATAACCCACGAATTACGATGAAGGGAAGATTTAAACCAGAGGATAAAGAAAAAATTTTTGGTTGTAGTGATCTCATTTTTAACTGTTACGGAAATGATAATAATATTGTGAAGTATGCTATTTCAAATAAATACTACGATGCAGCATATTATAGGAGACCACTAATCGTCTCTCCGGATACAGCGATGTCAAGGTTGTCGGATCGGTTTGCATTTCCAATTGACCTCAAAATCACGGGGAATCTTAACTCCTTGTACGAGTGGTATGGAAGAATTGACTCGGAACAATTTGAGCAATACTGCATCTCGGTAATAGATTCTGCAGCAGCAGATAATTCAAAACTTGAAAAGCTGATTAAAGATAAACTTTACGAGTGCCGATAAGCAAAAGTTCATTATGAATTTTGAGTGCGGCTTTTGTATAGAAAGCAGAGGAATTCTCATGAAAAAAGTTATGCTCGTTTTCGGTACCAGACCGGAAGCAATCAAAATGTGTCCACTTGTCAACGAACTGAAGAAACGAAAAGAACTTCAGACCGTGGTATGTGTAACTGGTCAGCATCGGCAGATGTTGGATATGGTGCTGGAGGCATTTGCTGTCACACCCGACTATGATTTGTCCATTATGAAGGACAAGCAGACCTTGTTTGATGTGACAACTAATATTCTGAATTGCATCAAAGAGGTACTGGAAAAAGAAAAGCCAGATGTCGTTCTGGTTCACGGTGACACCTCTACGACCTTTGTGACTGCGTTGGCCTGCTTCTATTTGCAGATCCCTGTTGGTCATGTTGAGGCTGGTCTGCGTACTTACAATATTTACAGCCCGTATCCGGAAGAATTCAACCGCCAGGCTGTTTCTATCATCAGCAAGTTCAATTTTGCTCCCACTGAACTTTCCAAGCAGAACCTTCTGAAGGAAGGCAAAGACCCGGATAGCATCTATGTTACCGGCAATACAGCAATTGATGCACTGAAAACCACCGTGCGTGAGAACTACACTCATCCCGAACTGGAATGGGCAAAGGGTAGCCGTTTGATTATGATTACTGCGCACCGCCGAGAGAACCTTGGTGAGCCTATGCGCCATATGTTCAAGGCAATTCGCCGCGTGATGGATGAGCATCCGGATGTGAAGGCAATTTATCCAATTCATATGAACCCGGTCGTGCGTGAGATTGCGGACGAGTTCCTTGGCGGCGATGACCGTATCCACATCATTGAGCCACTTGATGTTCTGGACTTCCATAACTTCCTGAGCCGTAGCTACCTGATTCTCACCGACTCTGGTGGAATTCAGGAGGAAGCACCGTCTCTCGGTAAGCCGGTTCTCGTTATGCGCGATACGACGGAACGTCCGGAAGGTATTGCAGCGGGAACGTTAAAGCTGGTTGGCACCGAGGAAGATACCATTTATAACGAATTTAGTCGGTTGCTTTCCGACAAGGAAGAGTATGATGCAATGAGCAAGGCAAGTAATCCGTATGGCGATGGTCATGCATGTGAGAGAATTGCGGATGTGCTTTGCGGAAAAAATACAGAAATAAAATGTTATTAATGGATGGGACGGAATAGTGGAGAAAAAAAGATTGCTATTTGTTATGAACAATATGTGTATGGGTGGCATTCAGAAGGCGCTAATAAGCCTCCTGAATGAGCTATGCACAGAGTTTGATATAACGCTGTTGCTTTTTTGGAAATGTGGGCCGTTAGTTGATGAAATTCCGTCCTCTGTTGAAGTGGTTGAAACAAAATCAATGTTTCGCCTTATTGGAATGTCACAACACGGGTGTACTACCTTTTTGGAAAAAACAACACGTGGAGCACTTGTTATTCTGACTCGTCTACTGGGAAGAAGAGCGGCTATTGAACTGATGAAACCAAGTATAAGAAAAGATAAGCTTGGCGATTTTGATATGGTAGTTTCTTATTCACACTGTCAGGCATCCAAAATGTTCTATGCAGGAACTGCGGAGTATGCATTATACATTAAAAATGCGAATAAAAGGGTTTGTTATATACACTGCGATTATGAAAACTCTGGTACAGAAAGCCGAGAAAATAATAGTATTTATCGAAAATTTGACTATATTGTATGTGTGTCACAGTCTGTCAGGAAAGGCTTTTTAAGGGTTCTTCCGGACATGAAAGAAAGAACTTTGGCTGCGGAAAACCCAATTCGCAAATCAGAGATAATGGCGCTAGCAGCCACCAATCAATTTCAGTATGATACAAAAACTATTAATATGGTTTCCGTGGCAAGAATATGTCAAGAAAAAGGTATCGAGCGAGTTTTGAAGGCTCTTGGAAATCTCCCGACTAGAAATTTTAAATATTATGTTGTTGGCGATGGTGATAGACGAAGTGCATCCGAAACGCTTGTTAAATCGCTAGGACTCACTGATAGCGTTATTTTCTTAGGGGAAGATGTCAATCCTTATAAATACATGATTAATGCGGATTTTTTGGTGGTTCCGTCCTATCATGAAGCGGCTCCCGTTGTCTTTCAAGAAGCCAAGATGCTCGGACTACCGGTATTTACCACGCGAACGCTATCAGCTGATGAGATGATTGGCGAAAATTATGGATGGGTAGTGAACAACGAAGATATTGCTATTGAAAGAAAACTAGCTGAGCTGCTGGAACATAAAGAAGTCATTGATGAAAAAAAGCAAAACATGAAGGCCATTGATGAGAAAGAAAATAGCATTACTGACTTCTACAATACTTTGCTGTAAAGGAAAGGAGGTTGAGCAATAACGGTGGAGAGTAAGGTTGAATATAGTCTGAATAATGTTATCCCTAAAATTGTTATCGCGGCTTTAATTCTATTTGGTACGAACAATGTTGTTTTTGCATTGGCAGCATTGGCACTCTGCGTCTTATTTTTCCTAAAGAGTGAAGAAAACAAAGCAATCGAAATGCTGTTTTTTTTGATGCCGCTTGCGCCTATTTTTAAGCTTTCATCAACAAGTTCGTCGCTTTTTACATATTTGGAATTAGGATTCCTACTCTTGATCTATGTAAGAACTCGATTTGTCGCCAAAAAAGAGTTTGGATATGTTGTTGCGTTCTCACTTTATATTCTTTTCTTTCAAATTATATATGGTGAGTTAAATATTACGAGCACAATCAAGATGATTGTTAATATAGCAATTCTACTAAGGATATCAAAACTATCAGTTGAAGATGGCTCCGATATTTTCTTATCTTATGTTGCTGGTGTCCTATGTTCTTCATTATATCGATTCCTTGATTCGGGATTTTTTAGGATTAGTGCCTACACCAGTCAAAAAGTCTTGGGCTTTGGTGGGGGTGTGTTTGTTACAAGATTTTCTGGTCTTTATACAGATCCGAATTACTATGCAATTAGTGTCATTATCTCTCTGTGTTTGATTGTTTTCCTATATACGGAAAAACGACTCTCGCTAATTGCAACTGTTGTTCTTTCAATTCCACTCTGCATTTTTGCAGGTATGACAAGTAGTAAATCGGCATTAGTTATGTTGGCAATTCCGATCATTGAGATGATTTATGTCTGCTTTAAGGAAAAGAACTATATCGTTTTGAGTTTGTTCTTTATAGCGTTGGCTGCAATCATCGTAGGGGTAATAGGCGGAAGAATTGATATTTTTAACGCAACATTTGATCGATTGAATCTTGATACAAGAAACATTGATGCTCTAACAACAGGTCGTACTGTGCTTTGGAGGGATTACTTCAATTACTTTAATGAACATCTGTTTAAAACGATTTTTGGAAGCAGTATTGCAGTTACGGCATTAAAAACAAGTATTAGTTTTACAGAGCCGCATAACACTTATATTGACTTGATTTTGCAGCTTGGTGTCGTTGGAACACTCGGATTTATTTCGTGTGTGCGCCTAGCCTATAAAAATATTCAAGTCAACATAAGACGTGGACTGCAGAATTATACATTGGTCATTGTTCTTATTGTTATGTATTGTTTTCTAAGTCAGTTACAGGGATATGATTTGCCTTTCCAATTGGGGCTGTGCCTGATTCTTCTTAACAGTTGGTACGAATGAAAAGGAGGTTCAATATGCGAAAATTGACAATAAAAGAAACTCAAGAAATTCTGCTTTCAGTAATGATTGATTTTGATGCATTTTGTAGAAAAGAAGGCCTTAATTATTATATGATTGGAGGCACAATGCTTGGCGCATATAGACACCATGGATTTATTCCGTGGGATGATGATATCGACGTTGGAATGACAAGAGATGAATATGAAAAGTTCATCAAGAAAAGTACTTCGTTTGATAGCAAATATTGCATCAAAAACTATAGAGTTTCAAACGACTGTGATTATGTAATCACAAGAATTTATATTCCGAATGTGTTTATTGATAACCCATTTAGCAAGTATTCGAAGGTTGATAAACGACTCTACTTTGATATTTTCCCATTGGATTATGCTCCGAGCGAAACTGGCTTGCAGGAATTACAAAGAGGCACGATAAAAAAACTGAAGTATAAGATGTCTTTAATGGATTTGAAATCGTACGATAGAAATTTCGCAAAAACGGCTGCTAAATTTGCTGTCGCAAAATTCATGTCCATTAATAGAAGAAATATACTTACAAGTCTCGATTCAGAAATGAGAAAGTATGGTAATTCGGATTTCTTATGTTCAATGGCAAGCCAGTATTCATACGAGAGGCAATTGTTTTCAACCGATGTTTATGGGACACCGAAGGAATATGATTTTGAAGGACACAAATTCTTTGGCCCACAAAAAGCGGAGGAGTATTTGTCTCAATTGTATGGGAAGGACTATATGCAGCTTCCCCCTGTGGATAAGAGACGTCCAGAACTTACTATATATGTTAGTGATTAAGGAGAAAAGAAAATATAATGAAGAAAGTAATTGGCTACACAACTGGCGTTTATGATATGTTTCACATTGGACATCTTAATGTGATTCGTCGCGCAAAGGAACAGTGCGACTACCTGATTGTTGGAGTCAGCACAGATGAACTGGTGCAGAAAGAGAAGAATAAGACTCCGGTCATTCCGTATGAAGAACGTGCTGCCATTGTAGCGGCATTACGTTATGTTGATGAGGTTGTCCCACAAGAGGATAAAAATAAGCTAGGAGCTTGGGAAAAATATCATTTTGATAAAATGTTTGTTGGTTCGGATTGGAAAGGAACGCCTCAGTGGAATCGCTTTGAGAGAGAATTTAAGCCCTTGGGTGTGGAAATAGTATATTTACAGCATACAGATGGGATATCAAGCACAAAGTTGACCGGTGTTATCAAGGAAATATTAGATGAACATCCCGAAAAAAAGTGAAAAGACGATTGCACCCGGCAAACATATAATCACAACTTATCGAGACAACTGTCAAGGAGAATGATATGGCTTTTTTACTGACGGATTTAAAAAATCTATATGTTGCTGTTCGGGGGTTCCACACGAAACGTCATTTGATTGTTATAGAATCAGATGATTGGGGAAGCATTCGTATGCCTTCACGTGATACTTTTTTAAGGCTTCAAGGTTTAGGCGATCACCCTGAAAGGGATGGATTTTTATCTAATGATTGTCTTGAAAGTGAATATGACTTAAATGAATTGTATCAGGTTCTGCAATCTGTCAGAGATAAAAATGGACATCCTGCTGTTGTAACGGCCAATTTTGCATTGGCTAATCCAGACTTTGAAAAAATTAACATTGAAACTGGCGATTACAGATATGAAAGTATTGTCGAAACATATAAACGTTATTATCCGGAGGATGACGTATTTGGATGTATAAAAAGGGGAATGAATGAGGGAGTTCTTTTTCCGCAACTTCACTGCCGGGAGCATCTAAATGTAAATCGCTGGATGAAAGATTTAAAGAAGCAAAAAAAAGATACGCTTGTTGCGTTTGAAAACAAGATGATTGGAATTAATGCATCTTTTTCAGAGGACAATATGTTTGGCTACATGGATGCATTTAATACAGTAGAGTCGACAAACGAGGAACTAGCGGAGATAATAATTTCTGCCAGCGAAATGTTTTCACAAATTTTCGGCTTCAAAAGCGAAACATTTGTTGCTTCTTGCTTCGTTTGGAATCAGGCCCTTGAACAACAGCTTTCTAAACTTGGCATCACAGGAATACAGAGCTCACCATGGCAATACAATGCGCTTGGTCAGAATGGGGAATATTGCCTTAAACGGAAAATACATTTTACGGGTGAGAAGAATATGCTTGGGCAGTTCTATACTGTTCGCAATTGCTCTTATGAGCCAGCGTATAGGCAAGACACAGATGAATGTGTTAGTCAGTGCTTAAAGGAAATTGAGGCATCTTTTAGACAGAGTAAGCCAGCAATTATAACAAGCCACCGTTTTAACTATATTAGTGAGATTAATCCTGCCAATGCACGGAATAACCTTGCTGGTTTGCAGAGCCTTCTTGGACAGATTGTGAAATTCTATCCGGATGTTGAATTTATAACATCCCCGGATCTTATTCGGATAATGGAGAATAATTGATATATGGGTGAAAAAAAGAATCGCCTGTTGACAAATATGATGAGCTATGCAGTCCTACAAATTGTCAACATGATGGTCGGATTGTTTCTGCCAAGACTGTATTTGGCTGTATATGGATCAGAAATTAATGGTGTTGTTTCAACAGTAAATAGCTTTATTTCATATTTTTCATACTTAGAAGCCGGTTTAGGATTGACTTTGATTCACTCTTTGTTTAAACCTCTGGCAAAAAAAAATTATGACGAATTAAATGGACTGCTTGCTTATTCTCAAAAGAAGTATAAGGAAATTAGTTATATTTATTTTGCGTTAGTCTTGATCGCATCGTTCCTGTTTCCGATTATTAACCCTACTATGGCTTTGGGTAAGGTTGAATTTTTCTTCCTTGTTTTTGTGATTGGTCTATACGGTGCTTTGGATTTCTATGGAATGGCAAAGTACCGTGTTCTCTTAACAGCAGATCGGAAGGAGTATGTCATCTCAAATGCGATGATTCTTGCTCAGGCAGTTCGGTTTGTACTAGTTTGGATTTTGTTACACCTTAATTTGAGCGTTGCGATAGTTAAGATAGTGCCTATTCTAACACTTGCATTACGTTCAATTGTCTTAAGCCTCTATGTTCGGAGAAAATATCCACACGTTAATTTTTCCTCTGTGCCCAGTGCTGTTGTGAAAGAAAAAAATCAGCAGTTTGATGCTCTGATTTTGCAGGTGTCAATTAGCACAAGCGTTTCGCTTCCGACTATTATTATTTCGCAGCTTTTAGGCTTTAAGGAGGCAAATGTGTATGCGGTGTATAACTTGGTTATTAACGCCATGATACAGATTATTTCCGCATTAAGCTCTGGAGTATCGCCGATGCTTGGCCGTAGCATCGCCCAAGGCAAAGACATTGGAAAAACATACGATATCTATGATTATATCGTATCATATGTAATTGCAGTGTTTTTTTCAACTACTTCAATCATGTTGTTGCCGTTTATCGAACTTTATACAAATGTTGTAGATGATACACAGTACATATATTTTTCTTATGCAATTTTAATTTCTGTGTGGGCGGCCGTGTATTCCTATCGGATTCCGGTTACTGCGGTTGTGAATGCCGCTGCTATTTATACAAAAAATCGAAAATCCAATGTGGTAAATCTTATACTTCAAGTTATTTTTGGAATTCTTGGAACAAAATTTTTCGGGATTCCAGGATTGCTTGTTGTGATGATTATTGCTGCAATCCAAAGGAATATTTCACTATCAATCAATAATGATGCAGAGGTATTACACCAAGGCATAATTAAAATTCTAATTCGTCAGGCTTTGATTATGATTGTTATAGTCATGAGCTTTCTCGTTGCGGGAAAAGTGATTTTTTCAATGGATTTGTCTGCCTTTGGGTGGTGTATATATGGCGGAGTCATTTTTCTGGCAGAGATACTTTTTTGTGGCCTGATTTGGTTTGCAGTGGATGCTGGAACATTTAAACAATGTAAGCAACTTCTAATGCTGAAGATTAAGAGCTTATGATTTGTCTTATGTGTTATGTCCTAAAGTATCAGGTATAAGCAAAGCCAATAAGTTGTACTGACGGCACATATTGTCAGAATAAATAATCATAGAAGATCCTTTGATGTAGTCAATAAGACGGTATGATACCAAATACTATTGTATTTACACAGCAGCTGTGCTAATGCATGGCTGTGCTGCTCAAATATGCTACCTCTCCGTGGTGAGCAGTAGGCAACAGAGATATCCTCTGGCTAAAGCATATATTTGTTAATTCACTCTTTGGATGAGGAAAAACTATAATGGGAAAGTATTTTGGAACTGACGGCTTCCGTGGTGAGGCGGGAATCACTCTGACCGCTGACCACGCTTATAAGGTTGGCCGTTTTCTGGGTTGGTACTATAATGCCCTGCGTGAGCGCAACGGCAACAACGAGCCTGCCCGTATTGTGATTGGCAAGGACACCCGCCGCAGCTCCTATATGTTTGAGTACAGTCTGGTGGCCGGTCTGACTGCTTCCGGCGCAGACGCTTACCTGCTGCACGTCACGACCACCCCTTCCGTGGCTTATATCGCCCGCGTGGATGACTTTGACTGCGGTATCATGATCTCTGCCAGCCACAATCCATACTACGATAACGGCATCAAGCTGATCGACTGCTACGGCGAAAAGATGCCGGAGGAAATCTTGCTGTTAGTCGAGGATTACATCGACGGAAAACTCCATGTGTTCGACAAGGACTGGCCGGAGCTGCCCTTCGCTCACCGTGAGCATATCGGCTGCACCGTGGACTATGTGGCAGGCCGTAACCGCTACATGGGCTATCTGATTAGCCTCGGAATCTACTCTTTTAAGGGCGTCAAGGTTGGTCTGGACTGCGCCAACGGTAGTTCATGGAACATCGCTAAGTCTGTGTTCGATGCGCTGGGTGCTGACACCTACGTCATCAATGCACAGCCCAACGGTACGAATATCAATAACAATGCTGGATCTACTCACATTGAGGGCTTGCAGAAGTTCGTGGTAGAGAAGGGTCTGGATGTTGGTTTCGCCTATGACGGCGATGCTGATCGTTGCCTGTGTGTGGATGAAAAGGGTAATGTCATCACTGGCGACCATATTCTGTACATCTACGGCTGCTATATGAAGGAGCGTGGCAAACTGCTGACCAATACCGTCGTTACCACGGTCATGTCCAACTTTGGTCTGTATAAGGCTTTTGATGAGAAGGGCATTGGCTACGCAAAGACCGCCGTAGGCGACAAGTACGTCTACGAGTACATGGCTAAGAACGGCTGCCGTATTGGCGGTGAGCAGAGCGGTCATATCATCTTCTCCAAGTACGCCAGCACCGGTGATGGTATCCTGACCAGCCTGAAGATGATGGAGGTCATGCTGGCTAGGGAACTGCCCATGAGCAAGCTGGCTGAGCCGCTGAAGATCTACCCGCAGGTGCTGGAGAATGTCCGTGTCACCGATAAAAAAGCTGCACAGGATGACGAAGCAGTGCAGGCAGCGGTCAAGGCCGTAGCCGAGGCACTGGGTGACACTGGCCGTATTCTGGTGCACGAGTCTGGTACTGAGCCTGTTGTGCGTGTGATGGTGGAGGCTCCCGACCACGATACCTGCCAGAAATATGTCTCTCAGGTGGTGGAGGTCATCAAGGATAAGGGCTATGTTGTGTGAATATAGGTAGTAAATACAGGTTGATGTATATTTCACCGATGCCCTTGAAAACTATTTTTTAAAGTATTATATTTGAGCCGTGGGATATATTCTCGCGGCTTTTTCATTCGAAACTTTGTATCCATACGCGGCAGGCAACGCAGTATATAGGATACGTAGAACAAAGGGAAGGCACACATGGAGAAAAAATATCAAGTGTTCATAAGCTCTACCTATAGTGATTTAGTGGAAGCGAGAGTGAAGGTGCGGGATGCAATTCTTTCTATGTACCATTTTCCAGTTGGGATGGAGCTGTTTGGGGCTGCTGACGAAGAACAGTGGCAAATAATTAGTGAAACGATAGATTCCTCTGATTATTATGTGCTTATCATTGCTCAACGATATGGCTCAGTTATCCCTGAAGGTTGTTGTGATGCAGGAATGAGCTATACGGAAAAAGAATTTAGATACGCGTTAGAAAAGGGAATACCTGTTCTGGCTTTTTTACTCGATGATGATGTTGCTGTGAAACCGGAATTCATAGAAACGAAAAACAGTGATAAGTTAACAGCGTTTAAAACTGAAGTGAAAACGGGACGACTTGTTGAATGGTGGAAAACAACTGACGAGTTGGCTCAAAAAGTGACAGCATCACTCTATAAGCAGATTACTAGGACAAAGCGTCCCGGTTGGATAAGAGGGGACGTTGTAGATGTAGAGAAGAGTCTAAAAACACTCACAGAACTAACTGAGCAGAACCAGAAACTTGTTGAGGAAAACAAGGCCTTACTGATGGAGAATCAGAGCCTTAAGCAACAGTCGAAACGTTGCCCGAAATTGGTAATTAAAGTTGCAGGAGATGTACCTAATGAAGGGGAGAAGGACGATCCGCTTTATGGTCGGGTGAAAAATATAAAAACCGATGCAGACAATGCTATCCATCTTAAGGTTGAAAGCGTGAAGACTTCTTCGGTTGAGGCGGAGTATCAGCCAGTGAGTGAGAGCGACTTTATTGGGGAACTGCGTGGAAATGTGTCTATTAAGGAAATAGAAGAGTATAATGCCGCATTGCCGTCGGAAGATATGCTAGAAAAATACTTGAAGCTCTACCAGATGCACCATTTAATTGTCGATCATGGGATAGCGTCTGTTGTATGTGTTTGCAATATTGGAACAGCAAAGGCTACAGATATTTCAATTAAGATTGAATTCCCTGATGAAATCCGAGTACTAGATATTTATGAGGTGCGGAAGCTAAAAGAACCTGAGGCACCAAAGAAACCCAAAAGCCTTCAGATAGTTGCATACGAGAGAGCACATCGGTCTGAAATGGTTTTAGAAAAAACGTTTGAGCAATTTGGTGTCTTAAATGATATCAAAACGATGAAGTTGCTGGATTTGAGCACATATACTACCCATAATAGTCCATTTGAATCGATAGACATTATAGAGAATATGGTCAGTATAGAAATCAAAGATGGTATTGTTCACACTAGACTGAGCAGTTTTAGAGATATCTATATAGTTCCGATGAAGAGAGGTGAATTTAAAGCAAGGGTTGAGTTAATGTGTGCTGAGTATGAAAATCCAGAAGAAACAGAATTGACATTTATATGTGAGTGACAAGAGATTATGGATAAGAAATGTCAGGTTTTTATTTCATCGACATATACAGATCTTATAGAGGAACGCAAGAAAGTTCAAAATACTATTTTGTCAATGATGCAGTTCCCTGTAGGAATGGAATTATTTAGTGCAGCAGACACAAAACAATGGGATGTTATTAAAAGTACAATTGATACCTCTGATTACTATGTACTTATTATTGGTGATAAATATGGTACTGTTATCGAAACCGGAACAGACAAAGGAATAAGTTACACTGAAAAAGAGTATCGATATGCGGAAGAAAAGGAAATTCCCATTTTGGCGTTTATCATATCGGATGATGCACCGCGAATAAAGAGTCAGAGAGAGGACAATCCGGATAAGATGGAACGGCTAAAGTCTTTTGTGACCGATGTGACGGCTAAACGGATGGTTGAATGGTGGAGTAGCGCGGATGATTTGGCGCTAAAAGTTTCAACTGCACTTCATAAGCAATTTGCGCAAGGAAAACAGCATGGGTGGGTTCGAATGGACTCTATAGAACCTGATTTGCAGGTGACTGATAATTTGAGGAAGGAAATTGCGGAACTCAAAAAGGTGAACTCAAGTTTGAAAATTAGCTGTCAGGCTGCAGAACTAGAGGCTGCAAGAGCGGATAGTAATCGTAGAAAAATAATTGGGTTCTTTAGTGCATTGGATTTGAATGAGCTGGCCTATATTTGCGATAATCCGAAAAAAATACAGCCATCGAAACGCCATGTTTATGAAACGGCATTGTACTATGGTTACTGTGATCATGAAGGGAAAATAACAAAAGAATTGACTTGTCTGATGGAACTATATAAAAGTGAATTGCTGAATTCTCATGTTCGAAATTCTGGGAATGCAAATATAAAGTTGAAAATATAGAAACGTGTAAAAAGTAACTAGGTTCCTTTACAAATCTAAAATAATCTTTTCAACCCTCAGACCGTGTGGGTGTGGCTACAAAATCTCATCCATACGGTTTTATAATAGAACAATTGTTTTATATCGAACAAATGCATCCGTTTCTCACTTCATTCTCAAAATCACTTCCGGTGAAATTTCAGCAAAAGAACAGCAGGGGAGAGTACAGGCAAAGTAGGGACTGAGCAAGTAAACGTCAACGAACATCACAGGTGAGAATCCATCAAGGCAGTCAGCGCATCAAAACAACTTCAATCTCTTCAAAAATCAGAGGAAACCCATCACTCAATTCCGTCCATCAATACACCAATCAAAGCACTATACAACCCTATCATCACCCATCCTGAGGAGCGCATCTGGGCAGGGCAAACGCCCCGGCAGAAGCCCCGGGTCCCGGACGCTTCGAAGATCAAGCATGACAAGATGAAACAATTTTACATGGTTGACATGGGGCGAAAAATGTGGTAATATCGTCTTATCAAAAAAGTGCGAATCCCTCTCGCTCGCGAAGGAAAAATCTCTCTCGCAATGAGAAATCAAACGATACAACGAACGAAAATCGACTTTGCCGAAGGCTGGCAGACACGAGGGACTTAAAATCCTTTTCTGAAGACAGAGTATGGGGTTGCCCCCGCTGGAGACATTGAAAATCTCAGAAATGTTCGTTGATTCGAATGATTGTCGGACTTTCTTTTTGCTCTGCTTTCTGGAAGCTTTGGAGAGGGGAGAGGAATCATTCTTGCATAGACGATGCCGTATGGACGCGTTTACAAGAACCTTTCCATGCGGGGCCATAGTGAAATATTTTTATATCAAACAGACTGCCCCCAAAGTAGCTCGCATCAAATCGCGCTGCTTTGGGGGCAGTTTTACGCTTTGCGGGGGATGGGCGGGGCGCTGTCGTCCGTAAGGCCGAGAATATAATCGGTACTGGTATGGTAGAGACCGGCAAGCTGGATCAGCACCTCGGTGGGGATATCCCGCTTGCCGGTCTCGTAATTGGAGTAGCAGACCTGTGTGCATTTCAGATACGCCGCAACATCCTTTTGCAGCAGATCACGATCCTCCCGCAGATCCCGGATACGTTGATACATGGTGTTTACCTCAAAGGCTTTATTTAAGGTAAAGTATAGGCATAACGAAATGTTATATTGACATATAAAACAAAATGTTATATCATAGTATCGCGCCGGGAACAGCTGTGAATCTCCGGCGCAAAAGGGGAGAGCATCATGAAACTGGAATTCCGGCAGACGGTGACCTGCAACCACCTTACGCTTGCAAGGGTCTGCAAAACTATCGACTGGCAGCAGCCACTGCCCCGGTGCGGAGAATATGTGGCCGGGCTGGATACGCTGGACGGCGAACCGGAACTGCCGGTGCGCAAACTGCTGCACCGGGCACAGGACGGCGGCTGCCTTGCGGAGCTGCCGGGCTTCAACATTGCGCAGCTGAGGCTTTCTTAACGGGAGCTGGAGCAACTGGCAGCAAAAAAAGGCTGGACGCTGCAAAAGCTGTAAAAAACTTAAATTTCCCTCTTGCATTCTGGCCGATTCGTGCTATAATAGTAAGGCAATCGTTTCCAAGGCCGCTCGACGGGGTAGCCGATATTGAAGGTTGTGATGGGCACATACATTAAATATGGCCCCAATACGTCAGAACCAGAATTGAGGTGAAAAGAATGAAACAGGGTATCCATCCGAACTACGTTGACTGCACCATTACCTGCGCTTGCGGTAATGTCATCAAGACTCGTTCCACCAAGCCCGAGATCCACGTCGAAGTTTGCTCCAAGTGCCATCCTTTCTACACTGGCAAGCAGAAGCTGGTTGACACCGGCGGACGTGTTGAGCGCTTCAACAAGCGTTTCGGCCGTAAGTAATTATAGCCTATCTCATGCCGCTTCCTTCGGGAGGCGGCATTTTTGCATTTTTGCGGTGGCAAATGTTTCGTTTTCCCACACAGGATTGTCTTATTTTGAACACATTTTCCATCTAAACTAAAGCAGTTCCAAACCGGAAAGCGCTGGTTCTACGCCGCTTTCCACAAAACAGCTTCTGAAATAAAAGGAGAGTTTGCTGTGATCGAAGTTTCTCACCTGAACAAGTCCTACGGCAGCCGCCCTGCTGTGCAGGATCTCTCGTTTATGGTGCCGGATGGCCAGATCTACGGCCTGCTGGGGCCAAACGGCGCGGGCAAATCCACCATTATGAATATCCTTACCGGCTATCTGGCGCCCACCGAGGGCGAGGTAAAGGTAGCCGGCTTCCGTCTGCCTGAGCAGGCGCAGCAGGCCAAGGCCTGTGTGGGCTACCTGCCGGAGCAGCCGCCGCTCTACCCGGAAATGACCGTGCAGGAGTATCTGGACTTTGTGGCAGAGCTTAAGGGGGTAAAGCACGCGCAGCGCAAACAGCAGGTGCTGGCCGCTGCTCGCCGCACCGGGCTGGAAGAAGTGCTGCCCCGGGTCATCCGCAACCTGTCCAAGGGCTATCGTCAGCGGGTGGGCATTGCGCAGGCGCTGCTGGGCAGCCCGCAGCTCATCATTCTGGATGAACCCACCGTAGGGCTGGACCCCGCACAGGTTATCGAGATCCGCAACCTCATCCGGGAGCTGGGCAAAGCGCACACGGTCATCCTTTCCAGCCACATCCTCAGCGAGGTGCAGGCGGTATGCCAGCAGGTGCTCATCCTCTCTAAAGGCCGTCTGGTGGCTGTGGGCAGTCCGGAACAGCTGGGCGAGACCCTGAACCCAGGCAGCCGCCTGCGTGCCACCGCGCAGGGCGAGCCCGACACCGTGCTGGCCGCTGTGCGCAGCGTGCCGGGCATCTGCAAGGTAGAACTGGAAAGCGCCGCGGACGGTCAGGTCACCTTTACCGCCGAGAGCGAGGACGCCGCTGACCGCCGCGCCGCTGTGTCCCGGGCACTGACCGAGGCCGGGTGCACCGTGCTGGCGCTTGCCGCCGAGAACCGCAGCCTTGAGGAGGTATTCCTAGCGCTGACCGAAAAAACGCCGGAGCAGGAAGCCCCGGCAGAAGGGGAGGAGAATTGAGATGCTGGCCATCTTTAAACGAGAACTCCGCAGTTGCTTTCACGGCATGATCGGTGCGGTGCTTACCGCCTTTATGCTGGCGGCTACGGCTATCTATTTTGTGGCGCTGAATCTGGGCTATGGTCTGCCGGATTTTGGCTACTACACGCTGTACCGCACCATTTTTGTGCTGCTGCTCTACATCCCGGTGCTCACCATGCGCTCCTTTGCCGAGGAGCGCCACAGCCGCACCGACCAGCTGCTGCTCACAAGCCCGGTGTCAGTGGGCGGCATCGTGCTGGGCAAATATTTTGCCCTTTGCGTCATTTTTGCGCTGCCCTGCCTTGTGGATGCGGGCATGATCCTTGTGCTGAAAGCACTGGGCGCTACCGGCACCAGCACGCTGGCCAATTTTTCCGCGCTGCTGTGCTATTACCTCATGGGCTGCGCCGCCATTGCCATCGGGGTGTTCCTTTCCAGCCTGACCGAAAACCAGATCATCGCCGCCGTGTCCGGCGTGGCAGCGCTGCTGCTGGCTTATATGATGCCCAGCCTGCGCACCATGTTCACCACCGGCAGTGCGGTGGCGCTGGCATTGTTCACCGCCATTGCCGCTGTGCTCAGCGTGGTGGCGGGGCTGCGCAGCAAAAGCTTTACGCTGGGCTGCCTTTCCTTTGCGGGGTGCTGTGTGGCGCTTACGGCGCTGTTTCTGCTCAAGAGCAGCTGGCTGACCGAAGCCTTCAGCGCGGTGCTCAGCGCTCTATGCCTGTTTACCCCTTTTGAAGAGTTTGTCAACAGCAGTTTTTCTATTCCCACGCTGGTCTACTACCTGACCGTGGCGGCGGTGTTCCTGTTTTTCACCGCGCAGGGGCTGGAAAAGCGCCGCTGGAACTGAGAGGAGGCCATAACGATGAAATGGAACAAGAATGCAGCCTCTCAGAATGGCAGGGTGTTCCGTAGCGGGCTGCTGTCCACCGCTATGCTGGCAGCAGTGCTGGTGCTGGCGGTGCTGCTCAACCTGCTGGTGCGGGCCATCCCTGCAAAATATACCGAGTTCGACCTCTCCGAGGCCAAAATGTACACCCTGAGCGACAGCACCAAAGCGCTGGTGGAGGGGCTGGAAAAGGATGTACACATCTATTACCTCTGTGAAACCGGCAGCGAGGATACCATCATCACAAAGCTGCTGGATCACTACGCCGCCGAGAGCGGGCATCTGAGCTGGGAACAGAAGGACCCCACCCTGTACCCCACCTTTGCCGCAAAGTATGGCGCAGAGAATGTTTCCACCGGCAGTCTGATTGTCACCTGCGGGGAGAACAGCACCGTACTGGATGCCGCCGACCTGTACGAGTACGATTATACCGACTACTACACAACCGGCTCTGCCAGCGTGACTTTTGGCGGCGAAAAGCAGATCACCTCTGCCATCTATAAGCTCACCGCAGCGGGGCAGAGCCACGCCTACTATACCACCAACCACGGCGAGCAGACCCTGACCGACTCCCTGACCGATGCGCTGGACGCCCAGAATATCGACGCCCAGCCGCTGGATCTGCTCACAAGCACCATCCCGGAGGACTGCGACCTGCTCATCATCAACGCACCCACCACCGATTTTACCGCAGGGGACGGCCTTGTGGATGAGATCAGCCAGCTGCAAGATTATCTGGCGGCGGGCGGCAAGCTGCTGCTGACCAGCAGTGTTTACGCCCAGACCCCGCAGCTGGACGCTGTGCTGGCGCAGTTCGGCCTTGCCCGCGCAGAGGGCATGGTGGTGGAGGGCGACAGCGGCAAGGCACTGTATAACTCTGCATGGTCGCTGCTGCCGGACTACGGCACGCCCACCGAGTGCACCGCGCTGAACGGCGTGAATACCAATACCCATGTCATGCTGTCGGTGGCGCAGGGCATCACGGTCACTGAGACCGAGGATGTCACCGCCGAGCCGCTGCTGAACAGCTCCTCCGCTGCCTATGCCAAAGCCGACATCAACGACCTTACCACCATGGAGCGGGAGGACGGGGACGCAGAAGGCCCCTTTGCACTGGCCGTCTGGGCGCGGAACGAGGACACCGGCGCCGAGGTTCTCTGGATCGGCTGTCCCAACATGGATAACGAGCAGCTTTATCAGTCCATGCCCGGCAACCTGACCTTCCTGCAGGGCTGCGCTGCCTCGCTGGTAGGGCAGGATATCCTTGTGGACACCAAGGCGCTGGAAGCCGAGCCCATTACGGTGGCAGGCTCCGCTGCCGCAGCACTGGGGCTGACCTTCGTGTTCGTGCTCCCGGCGGCGGTGCTCATTGCCGGGGCAGTGGTGGTGCTGCTGCGCCGCCGCAGATAAGGAGACCACCATGAAAACAAAACAGCGTGTCCTGCTGGCGCTGCTGGCAGCGGCAGTGCTGCTGTGCGCGGCACTGTGGGCGGTGACCCGCAGCAACGCAAAAGCCGAGCAGGCGGCCAGCGCCGCCGCCGAGGGCAGCATTCCGCTTTCCAGCTTTGCCGCAGAGGATCTGGAGCAGATCGAGTATACCTATAACGGCCAGATCTACACCCTGCAATATTCCGGCGGCAGCTGGCAGTTGGCACAGGACCCCGCCTATCATTTGGACGAGAGCGCCTGCAATACCATGCGCACCGCCCTGATGGCGCTGAACGCCAAGCGCAGCCTGACACCGCAGGCGGGGGAGGACTACGGTCTGGACAGCCCGCAACTCACCGTCACGGTCACGGCGGCAGGGCAAAGCACCACCCTGACCTTCGGGGCAGAAAACCCGGTCACCGGGGATCTCTATGTGCAAAAAGCCGGGGACGATGCCATCTACACCGTCAGCGGCAACAAGGCCGCCTGCTTCCAGCCGGATAAGGCCGGGCTCTTCGGCAGCTTCTGCCCCACCGGGCTTACGGCTTCTGCCATTACACAGGTGGTCTATACGCTGGCAGATGGCACCTCCGTCACCCTGAACGCCGTCAGCGAACCTGCCGAAAGCACCGACAGCGCTTCTTCCTCTGCCTACGAGACGGTGTGGCGGCTGGCTTCTGACCCCGCCGCCAGCCTTGCACAGGATAAGGTGCAAAGCCTGCTGTCTGCCCTGTGCACCTATGCCACCGCTCAGACTACGGACGCAGACCTTTCTGCCTGCGGCTTTGATGCACCGGTATTCACCGCCGTAGTCACCAGCGAGGACGGCTCCACCGTGCAGCTGGCCTACGCCTGCGGTACGGACGGGTGGTATCTGCAAGTGGAAGGGGATACCTCGGTATACACAGTGGATACCAGCACTGTGCAGGCGCTTCTGCTGACGGAAAACGATCTGAAAACGCAGGAATGATTCCTTTTGTACGCTGTGCCGAAACCAAGGTACAGCGTATATTTTTTTGCAGCTTTTTATAAAGTTTCGGCAAACATTGGCAGAGTGATTGACAATCCGACTGTGATTGTTTATTATAAACCGTGACAGGGTAAGTCCGCCGCGCAAGATCATGCTTCTGTGTGGGGCGGAGCATCCCTTATACGCAAAAAAGATGGGGCAGGTTCCCTGTCTTTTTTCGTATCTGAGAACAAGGAGGATAACATATAAAATGGACAACTCGGTGGTCGTTTCACTGCGGGATATCGTAGTGGAATTTGATGGACAGCGCATTCTGGATGGGCTGAATCTGGATATCCATGACAAGGAGTTCGTGACGCTGCTCGGTTCCTCCGGCTGCGGCAAAACTACCACCCTGCGTCTGATCGCAGGCTTTCTGGAGCCGAACGCCGGCAAGGTGCTGCTGAAAGGGGAGGACATTACCGGTGTGCCGCCCTACAAGCGCCCGGTGAATACCGTGTTCCAGAAATATGCGCTGTTCCCGCACCTGAACGTGTTCGAGAACGTGGCCTTTGGTCTGCGGCTCAAAAAGCTGGACGAGGACACCATCCGCCGCAAGGTGCGCGATATGCTGGAGGTCGTGGGCTTGAAGGGCTTCGAGCGCCGCAGCATCAGCCAGATGTCCGGCGGTCAGCAGCAGCGCGTGGCCATTGCCCGCAGTCTGGTCAATGAGCCGGAGATCCTGCTGCTGGATGAGCCGCTGGGTGCGCTGGACCTGAAGCTGCGCAAGGAGATGCAGCTGGAACTCAAGCGCCTGCAGCGTGAGATGAACATTACCTTTATCTATGTCACCCACGATCAGGAGGAAGCGCTTACCATGTCCGATACCGTCGTGGTCATGAACGGCGGTAAGGTGCAGCAGATCGGTACCCCGGAGGATATCTATAATGAACCGAAAAACGCCTTTGTGGCGGACTTTATCGGCGATTCCAACATCGTGGACGGCGTGATGCACAAGGACTTTCTGGTGTCCTTCTCCGGCGTGGATTTCCCCTGCGTGGACCGCGGCTTCGCCCGGGAGCAGAGCGTGCAGGTGGTGGTGCGCCCGGAGGATATCGAGGTGGTATCCCCCGTGGAGGGCCAGCTTGTGGGCGTGGTGAATGATGTTATCTTCAAGGGCGTGCACTTTGAGATGCACGTGGAGTGCGAAGGCCGCGAGTGGCTGATCCACTCCACCCGTGCCTGCACCCCCGGCGAGACCATTGGTATGCGCATCGGCCCCAACGAGATCCATATCATGGCGCGGAGCGAGGGGTGATGTGCCATGAAGATCTATGATAAAAAGCTGGCCTATCCGTACTTTGTATGGATGGTGCTGTTTACCGTTGTGCCCTTGTTCATTGTGGTGTACTATGCCATGACCGACGCCGAGGGCAACTTTACCCTGAATAACCTTACCTCCATTAGCGGCTACGGCTCGGTGTTTGCCCGCAGCCTGCTGCTGGCGCTGATCGCTACGGTCATCTGCCTTATCATCGCCTTTCCGGTGGGGTATTTTCTGTCCCGCCTGCGGGTGAACAAGCAGCACATCATGCTTATGCTGGTCATGCTGCCCATGTGGATGAACTTTTTGCTGCGTACCTACGCATGGATGGGTCTGCTCAGCGTCAATGGCCCGGTGAACACCCTGCTGGGCTTTATCGGCCTTGGCCCCTATACCATGCTCAACACCTCCGGTGCGGTAGTGCTGGGCATGGTGTATAACTATGTGCCCTACATGATCCTGCCGCTGTACACCAGCATGACTAAGATCGACCAGAGCCTTGTGGAAGCTGCGCAGGACCTTGGTGCCAACACCACCAAGACCCTTGTGCGGGTGCTTATCCCCATGAGCGTGCCGGGCATCAGCACCGGCATCACCATGGTGTTCGTGCCGGCAGTTTCCACCTTTGTCATCAGCCGTATGCTGGGCGGCGGCTCTAATCTGCTGATTGGCGATTTGATTGAGATGCAGTTCTTGGGTAACAGCTATAACCTGAACGTCGGCTCCGCCATGAGTTTGGTGCTGATGATCATCGTGCTGCTGTGCATGAGCTTTACATCCAGCTTTGACGAGGATGAAATGGAGGGCGTGTCCTGATGAAAACAAAACATCTGCGCCTGATGCAGCGGGTCTACATCATTCTGTTCTTCTGCTTCATGTACCTGCCCATTGCCTACATGATCGTGTTCAGCTTCAACCAGAGCAAGGGCTATTCGCTGTTTACCGGCTTTACCTTCAAATGGTACCGCAGCCTGTTCACGAATGCGTCCATCCTCCACGCGCTGTGGGTGTCCGTTGAGGTGGCCATCCTGTCTGCCATCATCGCCACGGTGCTGGGCACGGCAGCCAGCCTTGGCATTGCCTCCATGAGCCGCAAAAGCCGCCTGCTGGTGACCAACATCACCTATATCCCGGTGGTCAACCCGGAGATCATCACCGGCATCTCCCTGATGCTGCTGTTCGTGGCTTACCAGCGCTTTGCCGCGCAGTCTGCATGGCTGCCGGACAACATCATGGGCCTGCCCACGCTGCTCATTGCGCATATCGCGTTCAACGTGCCCTACGTTATCTTTAACGTAAGTCCCAAACTCAAGCAGCTGGATATCAAACTGTACGAAGCAGCGCTGGATCTTGGCTGTGATCCCAGACAGGCTTTCTTCAAGGTCATCCTGCCGGAGATCAGTCCCGCTATCCTGTCGGCCTTCCTCATCTGCCTGACCTATTCCATCGATGACTTCATGATCTCCTACTTCAACTGTGGCACCGTGGAGACCCTGCCCATTGCCATCTACTCCATGACCCGTAAAAAGGTCAGCCCGGAGATCTACGCGCTGTCCACCATCATGTTCGTGGTCATCCTCAGCGTCATTCTGGTGTCCAATGCCATGGAGAGCCGCAGCTACCGCCGGGATCAGAAAACGCTGCGAAAGGAGGGTGCATGATGAAACGCATTGCTGCATTACTGCTGACGCTGGCTGTGGCGCTGTGCGCCGCATTGCCGGTGTTTGCCGCCGGTACCATCGAGGTGACCGAGGATGTCTCGGTGTCGGATGATTACGACTGGACCCGCTTCAAGGGGCAGAACGTCACCCTGAACGTCTATAACTGGGGCGAGTACATCTCCAACGGTTCGGACGACAGCGTGGACGTGGTGGCCGCCTTTGAAAAGCTGACCGGCATCAAGGTGAACTACACCACCTTCGACTCCAACGAGTCCCTGTACGCCAAACTCAAGTCCGGCGCAGCCAACTACGATGTGATCATCCCCTCCGACTACATGGTGGCAAAGATGATCAACGAAGGGATGCTTGCACCCCTTGACTATGACAATATCCCCAATTTCCAAAAGATCGATGCAGGCTACCGCAACCCGGATTACGACCCGCAGAACGCTTACACTGTGCCCTATATGCTGTGCACCACCGGCATCATCTACAACACCACTATGGTAGACGAAGCCCCTACCTGCTGGGCAGACCTGTGGGATGAACAGTATGCGGGCAACATTCTCATGTTCAACAACAGCCGCGATGCCTACGCCATCGCCGCGTTCAAAAGCGGCCACAGCATCAACCCCGCCACCCCGGAAGAGGTGGACGAGGTGGTAGAGGAGCTCAAGGCGCAGAAGCCGCTGGTGCAGGCCTACGTCATGGACGAGATCTTTGATAAGATGATCGGCGGCGAGGCTGCCATCGGCGTGTACTACTCCGGCGATGCCATTACCATGATCGATGATAACCCGGATCTGGCTTGGGTGTTCCCGGAGGAGGGCAGTGTGCTTTCGGTGGACTGCATGGCTGTGCCTGCTGCCAGCGAGCACAAAGAGGCCGCCGAGATGTTCATCAACTTCATGTGCGAGACCGACATCGGTAAGGCTAACAGCGAGTATATCGGCTACACCACCCCCATGCACGATGTTTGGGAGGTGCTGGACGAGGATCTGAAGACCAGCGAGATCGCCTATCCGTCTGAGGAGGACGCCGCCCGCGAAAAGGTGTTCACCGCCCTGAGCGACGAGGTAAACAGCGAGCTGGATCTGAAGTGGAGCGAGATGAAGAGTTACGACGAGGGCGGCGGCAGCTACCTGTTTTTGCTGTTGCTGCTGGCCATGCTGGCGCTGGCCTGCTTCAATATCTGGCGCAAAGTGCGCAGAAAGACCCGCAATCAGTATTGATCGTTTCAACCAAGGCTGCCGTCCCGGACGTGGTGCGGCGGCCTTTTTCCGATAGGAGGGAAAGAATATGGAACAGTTTTATTATCAAGGTACTGCCGTGGTAGAAAATGCCGATGCAGACTGCCACAGCCTGCTCAAGGCCAGCGCTCTGCTGCGCTATGTGGAGCAGATTTCTTCCATGCACGCCCGGAAGTTTGGCATGGACGATAAGTTTTTTGAGGATCACGGCGTAGCGTTTCTGGTGGGCAAGCAGGCGCTGCGGTTTAACCGTGTGCCTCGCCGTGGCGAGACCCTGACCCTTTGCTCCCGCTCAGAAAAGGCTCTCCGCGGCTCTATCAAGCGCGTCACCACCCTTACGGACGAAGCCGGGCAGGAAGTAGCCATGGTGGACAGCCGCTGGATCATGTCCAGCCTTGAGAATGGACATATCCTGCGCCAGCCGGGCTGGACGGTGGAGGGCTATTGGAACGAGACGGTGGAAGAGGAACTGCCCCTTTTGCTGCATAAGCGCCGGGACAGCCTGACCAGCGCCGGTCTGGTTACGGCGCGCTACTCCCAGTGCGACCTGCACTACCACATCAACAACGCCTTTTATCTGGATATCGTCTGCGATGCACTGCCGCAGGAGATCATGCGCGATCATGTTGTGAAGTTCGCCTCCATCAATTACCACCGCGAAGTCCCCATGGGGCAGCAGGTGGAGGTGTTCTACACGCCTTCGGATGATGGCTGGTACTTTATTGCCAAGCACGCAGACAAAACGGCTTTCGAGTGCTATCTGGAGCTGGAGCCAGTCAAACAGTAAAAACATGGAGGGATGCCTATGTCTAAAACCGGAGAATTGTTCGGCACCTTTTTTAAGATCGGTGCCTTTACCTTTGGCGGCGGCTACGCTATGGTGGCGCTGCTGGAGCACGAATTTGTAGAGGAAAAGCGCTGGCTCACCCGGGAGGAGTTTCTGGATATGGTCGCCATTGCCGAGTCTACCCCCGGCCCTGTGGCGGTGAACAGCGCCACCTACATCGGCTATAAGCTGGCCGGTGTTGCCGGTGCGGCGGCCTCTACCTTGGCGGTGTGCCTGCCGTCCTTTGCAGTCATCTACCTTATTTCGCTCTTCTTCGACCGCTTTTTGCAGCTGACGGTGGTGGCCAATGCCTTCAAGGGCATTCAGGCCTGTGTCATCTACCTGATCCTGTCCGCCGGGGTCAAGATGCTCAAAAACTTGCAGCGCACCCCCTTCAACACGGCAGTGGTGGCGGTGGTTCTGGCGGCCATGGTGGGCTGCTCTGTGCTGGCGGTAAAATTTTCCTCCATCTGCTGCATCCTGTTTTGCGGCGCAGCCGGGGTGCTGGCCTACGCAGTGGGTCAGGGGAAGAAAGGCGGCACAAAATGATCTTGTTGCAATTATTCTGGAACTTTCTGGTCATCGGTGCGGTGTCCTTTGGCGGCGGCTACGGCATGATCTCGCTGGTGCGGGAAACAGTGCTGGGGCACGGCTGGCTGACCGAGAGCGAATTTCTCAGCTTTATCGCAGTGTCAGAGTCTACGCCCGGCCCGCTGGCGGTGAACATGGCCACCTTTATCGGCGCTTCGCAGGCGGGGCTGGCAGGCTCCTTTGTGGCAACGGTGGGGGTGGTGCTGCCCTCTTTTGTCATCATTCTGCTCATTGCAGCGGCGCTGCACAGCCTGATGAAGTACGCCGGGGTCAACGCCTTTTTGGCTGGGGTACGTCCCTGCGTGGTGGCTATGATCCTGGCCACCGCCTGCACCATGGGGCTTTCCACGCTGGGCGGCTTTACCACCCTTGTCGGCGGCTTTGCTCCGGATATGCGTGCACTGGCGGTGTTTGCCCTGCTGGGCATTCTGCATTTTGCCTATAAAAAGAAAACGCAGAAAGCGCCGTCCCCCATCGGGATGATCTTACTTTCTGCGGTGCTGGGCGCGGTGCTGTGGAGCATCTGAACCGGAAGGAGAGGTTGACAAAATGAACATTACCGTGTATCTGGGGGCAAACCTTGGCACCGACCCTGCACTGCCGCAGGCCGTGCAGCAGCTGGGGCGCTGGATCGGCGAAAGCGGCAATGCGCTGGTGTATGGCGGCAGCAAAAGCGGCCTGATGGGGCTTTTGGCCGACAGTGTGCTGGCTGCAGGCGGCCGGGTGACCGGCGTAGAACCCAAGTGCTTTCTGGACGCAGAGCTGCAGCACGAGGGACTGACCGAGTTGATCGTCACCGAGGACATCCCCGCTCGCAAGACCAAAATGATCGAGCTGGGCGATGCTTTTATCGCGTTCCCCGGCGGCACCGGCACGCTGGAGGAGATCACCGAAGTCATCAGCAAGCTGTCTCTGGGACAGCTGAACGCGCCCTGTATCCTCTACGATCTGAACGGCTACTACCAGCCCCTGCACCAGCTTTTGCAGCAGATGATCGCCATGGGGCTTTCCACCTCGGCGCGGCAGCGGAATATCGCCTTTGCCGCCGACCTTGCTCAGATCCGCGCAATTCTTGAAAAATGATACTGGGAAGCTTACTTCTCAAACGCGAGGGACTGCTGTACATGGCTTTGTGCGGCGGTCTTTTTTCATAAAAATGGGATACCGGGGCGTTCGCAGACGACCCGGTATCCCGAAAAAAATCATTCCGCTGGGTATGCCCATAGCGCACGCGGAGGGCATTTAAATCTTTCTGCGCAATCAAAAAGGCCGCTGCACAAAATAATGTGCAGCGGCCTTCTGCTATCCTGTTATGTACGCTGTGCGCTAAAATCAGGCGGCAGTGGTGGAAGCAGCCTCAGAAGAAGCAGCCTCAGAAGAAGCAGCCTCAGAGGAAGCAGCCTCAGAGGAAGCAGCCTCGGAAGATGCAGCCTCAGAGGAAGCGGCCTCGCTGGAAGCAGCCTCGGAAACAGCGGTGCTTGCGGAAGCAGCCTCAGAGGAAGAAGCAGCGGTAGAAGCAGAGCCACCGCAAGCGGTCATGCCAGCAGCCAGAGCCAGAGCAACAACAGCGATGCAAATATTCTTGAGTTTCATATCAATGATCTCCTTAGTCTTCTTGTAAATGTTTGGCAGCGGGCTTTCGGTAGCACCTCACTGCGATGCTATATTCTAATCCGTTTTTGAAAAAAATCAAGAGGATTTTGGTCGAAAGTTATAATCTGCGTAAAGAATCAGCATAGTTGTCATAAAGTTTCACCAAAAGTAAAAGACTTTTTGGCAAAAATAAAGCGCGGGATAGAGCCTGTACCGCCGGGCGGAAAGCACAAAAACAGAAAAATTTGAAAAATACTCATAAAATCCTTTTTATTGTACTGTAAATGTGGATAATAGAGACACAACGAGGGACGGACATCCCCCGGAGGGCTGAACGACAAGAACATTTATGGAGGGTACTACAATGAAAGACTTTGATTTTGGCTACTTTGGCACCGGCGACGAGGGCTATGCCCAATACATGACCGCATTCGAGCGCAATTTCAGCACGGACAGCACCGATAGCTTTGCGTCCGATGACGCAGACTGCGATGCAGACAGCTGCGACAGCACTGAGGACGATTTCTGAGCCTGCACCCTTTTGCCCGTTTGTGCATACAAAGGGCAAAGGGGGAATGCGGCTTGAACCGGATCATTTTCACACTTGGAATCTGGCTGTTCCCGGCGGCGTGTACCGCGCTGGGAGCAGCAGGGGTGTTTTTGCTGCGCAGGCAGACAAGGCCGGCAACCCGGCGCATTTTGTGCGGAATGGCGGCGGGTATCATGCTGGCGGCCAGCGTGTGGAGCCTGCTGCTGCCGGCCATTGCCCGGTCGGAGGGCAGGGCGGCATGGGTGCCCCCGGCGCTGGGGCTTATTTTAGGCGCTGTGGGGCTTTTACGGCTGGAGGATGCCGCCGGGCAGCTGCTGGCGGGCGGCCCCGGGCATTGCGGGCGCATGGTGCTGGCGGTCACCCTGCACAACCTGCCGGAGGGCATGGTGGTGGGGCTGGCTGCGGCGCTGGCGCTGCACGGGGACGCGGACGCTGTAAGCGGCGCGCTGGCACTGAGCATGGGTATCGGCTTGCAGAACATTCCGGAGGGTGCGGCGGTCAGTTTGCCGCTGACCCAGAGCGGGCGCACCCGGGGGCAGTCCTTTGCCGCCGGGGCGGCCTCCGGGCTGGTGGAGCCCTTGGGCGCGGTGCTGGCCTTTGTTCTGGCCGAGTGGGTAGGCGCAGCGCTGCCGTGGCTCATGAGCGCGGCGGCGGGCTGTATGGTGTGTGTGACCGCGCAGGAGATGATCCCTGAGGCGGTGGAACCGGATGAAGTGGCCGGTGTCATCAGCATCGTGCTGGGGTTTGCGCTGATGATGGCACTGGATGTGGCCCTGTGATATAGTAAAAGCAGCGCCGGACAGACTTTTTTGGTCTGCCCGGCGCTGCTTTTATGCAAAAAGAATTTATACCGTCTGCTGCTTCTGGCGCAGATGCCGCCGCACCACAAGCAGGCAGGCCAGATGCACCAGTGCGGTCAGCGCCCAGCTGATGGGGTAGCTGATGTACAGCATAAAAGGGGTGCGGTTCAGCTGGAAAATGGTGGCGATCCACACCAGCCGCAGCACGCACACACCCACAAGGCTTACCACCATGGGCAGCACGCTGTAGCCCAGCCCGCGCAGGCTGCTGGCCAGCACGTCCATGATGCCGCACAGCAGATAGAAGCCGCAAATCAGGCGCAGCCGCTCGGCGCCGGTGGCGATGACCGCAGTGTCCGAGGAGTAGAAGCGCAGCAGCTGGTGCCCCGCCAGTGCTGCGCCACCGCCCAGCACAAGGCCGGTCACCACGACACACAGCAGACAGTTGCGGATCACCCGGTCAAGATTGTGGTACTTGCGCGCGCCGATATTCTGGCTGGTAAAGGTAACAGCGGCCTGTGCAAAGGCGTTCATGGCGGTGTACACAAAGCCCTCCAGATTGGAGGAAGCAGAGTTGCCCGCCACCACCATGGAGCCGAAGGAGTTGATGGAAGACTGGATGACCACATTGGAAAGGCTGAACACCGTGCTTTGCAGCCCGGCAGGCAGGCCGATGAGCAAAATCTGCTTCAGCGTCCCGGCGTGGAAGGCCAGCCGCCGCAGGTCCAGCCGCAGCGCGCCCTTCTCCCGGACAAGCATCCCGGTCACCAGCAGCGCAGACACGGTCTGGCTGATGATGGTGGCCAGTGCCACGCCCGCCACGCTCATGGAAAAGCCGATGACAAAGACCAGATTCAGCACCACGTTGATGATACCGGCAGCGGCCAGACAGTACAGCGGGCGCTTGGTGTCGCCCACGGCCCGCAGCAGCGCACTGCTGAAGTTGTACAGCATGGTCATGGGCATTCCGATGAAATAAATCTTCAGATACAGGGTGGAAAGGCTGATCACGTCCTCCGGGCAACTCATCAGCTCCAGCAGACCGCGCGCGGCGCAAAAGCCCACCACCGCCAGCAGCACGCCGCTGACTAAGCCCAGCGCTACGGCGGTGTGCACCGTATCCTGCACGCCCTTTTCGTCCCGGGCGCCAAAGCACCGGGCTGCCACCACATTGGCACCCAGCGAAAGCCCGACGAACAGGTTGACCAGCAGGTTGATCAACGCGCCGTTGGAGCCCACGGCGGCCAGCGCCGTGCTGCCCGCAAAGCGCCCCACAACCACAACATCGGCGGCGTTGAACAGCAATTGCAGAATGCTGGATGCCGCCAGCGGCACGGAAAACAAGATAATCTTTTGCAGCATGGGCCCGCTGGTCAGGTCTGCGGAACGGCTGGTCGTAGCCATGAGTTGTCTACCTCCTATAATAAGCCTTGCGTGAACATAGCAATTGCTTATTATAGCGCGATATTAGGTAAAAAACAAGAGGTAAAGCGCCCTGTTCTCTCCAAAAGCGGCAAATATCACCCGCCGGGTACAGCCTGCAATTGAAAAATGCTGCCCATACTGCTATAATAAGGCGGTAGACCCGTAGAAAACGGAGGAAGTTGGATTTATGTATCGGAATCGGATCAAACGGCTGCTGGATATTTTGCTGTCGGCCTGCGGCATTCTGTGCCTTTCGTGGCTGCTGCTGCTTTTGGCTGTTGCCATCAAGCTGGACTCGCCCGGGCCGGTGTTTTTCCGGCAGAAGCGCGTGGGCATCGGCAAGCGGCATTTCCAGATCCTCAAGTTCCGCACTATGCGCATTGATACCCCCCACGATATGCCCACCCATCTGCTGCACGACCCGGAGCAGTATATCACCCGCATGGGACGCTTTCTGCGCAAGACCAGTCTGGACGAGCTGCCCCAGCTGTGGAATATCCTTGTGGGGGATATGGCGGTCATCGGCCCGCGCCCAGCGCTTTGGAACCAGTACGACCTGCTGGCCGAACGGGATAAGTACGGTGCAAACGATGTACGCCCCGGGTTGACCGGCTGGGCGCAGATCCATGGCCGGGACGAGCTGGAAATTGCCGAAAAGGCAAAGCTGGACGGCTGGTATGTGGAACATATCAGCTTTGGGCTGGATGTGAAGTGCTTCTTTGGCACCATTACCGCTGTGCTCAAGCATGACGGCGTGGTGGAGGGCGGCACCGGCACCCTGCATGATGAAAAATGATCTATTATATGGAGACACCGGAGCCTTGGCTGACGCTCCGGTGTCTCCATTTTTACAGAAAGCACAGCACAGAGCGGCTGAAATTGGCATATCTCTTGATTTATCCCCTGAAAAGCGTATAATAAAACAGTACACAAGACGTTAAAGGAGGATTCCTGTATTATGGAACGCACCTATATCAATGAGGCTCAAAAGGCCATCGGCGGCACGGTGAAGGTGCAGGGCTTTATCGAGAACCTGCGCAACAGCAAGTATATGGCATTTATCGTGCTGAAAGATATTACCGGCAAGCTGCAGATCACGGTGGAGAAGGCCGACCACCCCGAGCTGGTGGATACCATCGACCAGCTCACCCCGGACTCTGTCATCACCGTTACCGGCAAGGTGATGGAGAACGACTACGTCAAGATGGGCGGCGTGGAGATGATTCCCGAGAGCATCGAGGTGGAGAGCACCGCCAATGCACTGCCCATCGTCCGCAAGGAGATCGCAGCCACCAAGAAAAAGAAGGCTGTGGAGCGCTCCAGCATCGACCAGCGCATCGACTACCGCTGGATCGACCTGCGCACCGACGAGAACCAGCTGATGTTCAAGGCACAGAGCTGCTTCGTCAACGCCATGCGCAAGTTCCTGCTGGACCGCAACTTCATCGAGATCCACACCCCCAAGCTGATCGCTGCTGCCAGCGAGAGCGGCTCTGAGGTATTCAAGGTGGACTACTTCGACCGCAACGCTTATCTGGCACAGAGCCCCCAGTTCTATAAGCAGATGGCTATGGCTGCCGGCTTTGAGCGTATCTTCGAGACCGGTCCTGTGTTCCGCGCTGAGAAGAGCTACACCAACAAGCACGCTACTGAGTTCTCCGGCTTCGATCTGGAGTTCAGCTACATCACCTCCTTCAAAGATGTGATGAAGATGGAAGAGGAGCTGCTGACCGCCGGTCTGCAGGCTGTTAAAGATAACTACGGCGACCAGATCAAGGAGTTGTTCGGACTGGAAGTCATCGTGCCCACCACGCCGTTCCCGGTGGTCAAGCTGGCAGACCTGTATAAGGCTCTGGAGGAAGAGTTCGGCTACACCGTGGACGAGAGCGAGAAGGGTGATCTGACCACCGAGGCCGAGCGCCTGAGCTACGACTGGGTCAAGAAGCACTACGGCCACGAGTTCCTGTTCATCACCGATTACTCTGCCGAGAAGCGCGCTTTCTACCACATGCGCGATGAGAACGGCGTGCCGCAGGGCTACGACCTGATCTGGCGCGGCGTGGAGATCACCACCGGTGCCCAGCGCGAGCATCGCTACGAGGTGCTGAAGAAGCAGGCTGAGGAGAAGGGTCTGGCTGATGATGTCAAGTTCTATCTGGAGTTCTTCCAGTACGGCTGCCCGCCCCACGGCGGCTTTGGTCTGGGCATCGACCGCCTGACCATGCTGCTGTGCGGCCTGAGCATCAAGGACGCCGAGTTCCTGTTCCGCGGCCCCAACCGCCTGACCCCGTGATTTCATAAAACCTTTCTGAGAGCTGCTGTGCGTTTGCATGGCAGCTCTTTTTTGAGTCCCGTGAAAAGGCAATTGAGGAAAACCCGCAGATTTTCCTCAATTGCAATTATATAAAATAATTTTTCCGCTGATTATGCCCAGAGCAAAGCGGAGGGCATTCAAAACTGTCCCGGCATAATAAACGCTCCCTTTTCATACGATACAACGAGCACACCCACCCCTACGGGCGCGGTGCGCAGCGCAACAGGAAGGGGAGAAGGACCTTGGAGAAACAGGAACAGAACAGCATCTGTCGCGAGATCGGCGCACGCACCGGCGGGGATATCTACATCGGTGTGGTGGGGCCGGTGCGCAGCGGCAAATCTACCTTTATCAAGCGGTTCATGGAGCAGCTGGTGCTGCCCGCCATGTCCGGCTCTGCTGCTGCCCGGGAGCGTGCCCGGGACGAGCTGCCGCAGTCGGCAGCGGGGCGCACCATCATGACCACCGAGCCGAAATTCATCCCGGAGACCGCCGTGCCCTTGCAGCTGGAAGGCGGCGGGGCGTGCCGGGTGCGGCTGATCGACTGCGTGGGCTACATGGTGGAGGGCGCTATGGGGCACGAGGAGGACGCAAAGCCCCGCATGGTCAAAAGCCCGTGGTTTGAACAGGAGGTTCCCTTTGACCTTGCCGCAGAGACCGGCACCCGCAAGGTGATCTGCGAGCACTCCACCATCGGGGTGGTGGTCACCACCGACGGCTCAGTCAGCGATATCCCCCGGGCGGGCTACGCAGAGGCCGAAAGGCGGGTCGTCACCGAGTTGGAAGCGCTGGGCAAGCCCTATATCATCCTGCTCAACAGCACCCACCCGGACGCGCCGGAGACCCGGCAGCTGGCCGAGGGTATGGCGCGGGACTACCGCCGCACCGTGCTGCCGGTAAGCTGTGTGGACTTGGACGCCGCCATGCTGGGGGAGATCCTGCGGCGGGTGCTGTACGAGTTCCCGGTGCAGGAGCTGGATTTTGCCCTGCCCCGCTGGGTGACCATGCTGGAGCCCGGACACTGGCTGCAAGCGCAGGTGTATGCAGCCGCCATGCAGCTGGCAGAGCGGGTGTCCCGCATGAAGGATCTGCCCACTGGAATGGACGCTCCTGCGCTGGAATGCGAGGCTGTGCAGCGCTCGGCAGTGGCGGGCGCAGATCTTGCCGCCGGCAGTGTGCGGGTAAGTGTGGAGCTGAAGCCGGAAATCTTTTATCAGGTGCTCAGCGAGCAGACCGGGCTGGACATCGGGGACGAGGCGGGGCTGATGCCCTGCATCATGGAACTTGCCCGGGCAAAGCGCGCCTACGAGAAGGTGCGCAGCGCCTTGGAGCAGGTGGAGGCCACCGGCTACGGCATCGTGATGCCATCCATCGATGAGCTGCATCTGGAACCCCCGGAGATCGTGCATCAGGATGGGCGCTGCGGGGTGCGGCTGCAAGCCTGTGCGCCCTCTATCCAGATGATGAAGGCCACTATCCATACAGAACTGAGCCCCATCGTGGGCACCGAGAAGCAGAGCGAGGACTTGGTGCAGAGCCTGCTGGCCGACTTTGCGGACGACCCGGTGCAGCTGTGGGAGTCCAACATCTTTGGCAAAAGCCTGCACGAGCTGGTGAACGACGGTTTGCAGAACAAGCTGCTCCACATCCCGCAGGAAGCCCGCACCCGCCTGCAGGAAACGCTGGAGCGGGTCATCAACGAGGGCTGCACTGGACTGATCTGTATCCTGATCTAAGGCGTATCTGAAAAAATCCCCGCTCGCCGTAAGGTTTGCTTACAGCGGGCGGGGATCGTTCTGTCTTATTTTTCTTCCTCGGTCAGCTTGTTGATCAGCAGCTGATAGATCTCGTTGCCCTTCAGGATAAACTGCTTTTTCACCAGCTCGGCGCTCAGCCGGTCGGGCGCACCCAGTTCCAGACAGAACAGTTCGCTGTCCAGCCCCTTTACGGTGCAGCGCACGGTGCAGTGACCATCGGCCTTTTCGGTGATGTGGGCGCTGTACTTGGCCTCTTTGCGGGCCCATGTCTGGCAGCGCAGCACGGCAGCCACCGCCCGCTCCCGCACGGTGCGGGGCAGGTCGTAGGCCAGCTCCTGCGCCACCTTGCGGCCTTTATCGGTAATGGTGTAGCTGTCGCCGGTCAGGGTGACCAGCGCCTGCTTTGTGATATCGTCCAGACAGGAGCCGATCTCAAAATAGTTGACAAGGGCTTCCTCCATCAGGGCGTTCTCGATCTCCTGCCGGGTAATGGGACCGGCGTTTTTCACCAGATAGCACAGCAGCAGCCGGATCTCGGTGCTGCTGGTCAGGCCGCCGGGACGGACACCGGCGGTAAAAGCATCATTGGCGCTCATCGTTCCTTACATCCCCCTTGCGCTTTCACATGGTATCAAAGGTCTGCGCCGCTGCCAAAAGGGCGGGCAGCGGGCAGACAAAAACTCTTTCTATTAGTATAAAGGCTTTCAGCCCGGATTGCAAGCCGCAACGGCAAAATCTGTCTCAATGCGCTTGGGGCATTCCGGTGTGGAGTACACCCACCTGTCCAGATGTCCCTCGGTGATGAAGTACCGCAGCTCAAACCGGTGGGGCTGGCTCAGGGCGTGGTTCACGATGACCAGCTTGATCTTCATCTTTTCCGGCAGGATGTTTTTGATGTAGACACTTACCGCCTGCCCGGGCGTAAGGCCGGTGCAGCTCTCCGCAAGCCCCGCAAGGTTCGGCGCGATCTCCACAAAGGTACCGTATTCCTCCACGCTGCGCACAATGCCCACCACCGTTTCGCCCACGGTGAACCGGGCGGCGTTCTCTGCCCATGTGCCCAGCAGCTCCCGGATGGTCAGCACAAAGCGCCCCTGCGCGTCCCGGTTCTTGATGGCACACAAAATCTGCTGCCCTACGCTGACCCGGTCGGCAGGGGAGGAGATGCGGCTTACCGACATACAGTCGATGGGCAGCAGGGCGCTGATGCCGCAGCCTACATCACAGAACGCGCCGAACGGCTCGATGTGGGTCACGGTACAGGGCAGGATATCCCCGGGCGAAAGGGTGTCCAGATACTCCGCCTTGCACAGCCGCTGCGCTTCGGCGCGGGAAAGCCGGTAGCAGGGCGCGCCGTCCTCGTCCGTGTCCAGCCCCTCGATGACAAAGCAGGTGGGGCGTCCCACCCGGGTCAGCACCGCAATATCCCGCACGGTGCCCGCCTCGGCACCGTCTGCGCACTGGGCAAAGGGCATCACCGCCTTTACGCCGCCCAGCTCAAACCGCAGCTGCCGCCGGGTGTCAAAGGCAAGGGCAGTGGCCTGTAAAATTTCGCCGCTGGCCATGGCAGCCCGCAGCTCGGCAGGGGACAGGCGGGCGGCAGAACGGTAACTGTTTTCGGTACGATAAGCTTGCATCATGTTTCATTCCTCTTTCTATATGGTTTTCGGGTCTCTGTGCGATGCTACAACGATATGCAGCAATGTGCGCAGATATTTGCATTTTGTGCGGCTTTGCATTATACTATATCTGTATGCGCAGCACCCGCTCAGCGGGCGGCGGCACACACTGGCTCTGCCGGGCGTTTGCGCGGCAGAAAAGAAGGGAGAGGTCGGATAAATATGGACGTCGCTGTGGGAGATACCATCCTCACCCGCAAAAAGCACCCCTGCGGAGCATCCAGCTTCGAGGTGCTGCGGGTGGGCATGGATTTTAAGATCCGTTGCACCGGCTGCGGACGCGAGGTCATGCTGCCCCGCGCCAAAATTGAAAAGAACATCAAAAAGGTGGTAAAGCCCGGCAGTGCGCAGTAGCACGGCCAACGCACCCGAACCGGAACGAATTTGTAAGGAGAACTGCAAGGATGCAAGATATTTCTTCCCGGATGGATGCGGTCTGCCGCCGCTTTGAGGAACTTTCCATGCGGCTGAACCAGCCCGATACTGCCGCCGACCCAGCACTGTTCCGCAAGCTGATGCGGGAGTACCACGACACCGAGCCGGTGGTGGAGGCTTACCGGGACTGGCAGACTGCGCTGGATCATCTGGCGCAGGCCAAAGCCCTGCTGGAGGAGCCCGGTTCACTGGACCCGGACTTCAAGCAGATGATACAGCAGGAAATCGGCGAAAAAAGTCAAGATGTGGCAAAGCTGGAAAATAATCTCAAAATTTTGCTGCTGCCCAAGGACGTGAACGACGGCAAAAACGTCATCATGGAGATCCGCAGCGGTGCCGGCGGCGAGGAAGCCGCTCTGTTTGCCCACAGTCTGCTGCGGATGTACACCATGTACGCCCAGAACCATGGTTGGACGCTGGAACTGCTCAACCTGAACGAGACCGAACTTGGCGGCGTAAAGGAAGCCATCGTCTCAGTGGATGGCGCAGGTGCGTATAACCGCCTCAAGTATGAGAGCGGGGTGCACCGGGTGCAGCGTGTGCCGGAGACCGAGACCCAAGGCCGCATCCACACCTCCACCGCCACCGTGGCAGTGATGCCGCAGGCAGAGGAGGTGGACTTTGCGCTGGACATGAAGGATCTGCGCATTGATACCTTCCGCTCCTCCGGTGCGGGCGGTCAGCACATCAACAAGACCTCCAGTGCCATCCGCGTGACCCATATCCCCACAGGTACGGTGGTGGAGTGCCAGAACGAGCGCAGCCAGTTCCAGAACAAGGATAAGGCGCTGGAGATCCTGCGCAGCCGGTTGCTGGCGCAAAAGCAGAAGGAGCAGCAGGATGCCATCAACGCCCAGCGTCAGGGGCAGGTGGGCACCGGCGACCGCAGTGAGAAGATCCGCACCTACAACTTCCCGCAGGATCGCTGCACCGACCATCGCATCGGGCTGACCGTCCATAATCTGGAAAAGATCATGGACGGCAATCTGGACGAGGTCATTGACGCCCTTGCCACCCGCGAGCAGACTGAAAAGCTGCAAAGGCTGGGCGGGTAAAACCCGGTTTTGCGGGTGCAAAACCATCCAAACGACTGCCAAGCAAATATACTTTACAGATAGAAAGAACGATGATTCGTATGGAAATCAAAACCAGAGTTTTGCCTGCCGATGAAGCAGGCGTAGCCGAGGCCGCGCAGCTGCTGCGGCAGGGTCAGCTTGTGGCCCTGCCAACAGAAACGGTCTACGGCATTGCCGCCGATGCCCGCAACGGTGCGGCGGTGCGCGATATCTTTGTGGCCAAGGGACGCCCGCAGGATAACCCCCTTATCGTCCACGTCACCGGGCCGGAGATGCTGCCGGGTCTTGTCAGCGAGGTGCCGGAGCGCGCCCAGCTGCTGATGGCAGCCTTCTGCCCCGGGCCGCTGACCATCATCATGCCGCGCGGGCCGGAGGTGGCAGATGAATGCTGCGCCGGGCTGGATACCGTGGGCATCCGTATGCCCAGCCACCCGGTGGCGCGGGCGGTCATCCAGCAGAGCGGCTGCGCCTTTGCCGCCCCCAGCGCCAACCTTTCCGGCAAGCCCAGCCCCACCAACGCACAGGATGTGTTCACCGATATGGACGGCCGCCTGCCGCTGATTTTGGACGGCGGCGAGTGCGATGTGGGTGTGGAAAGCACCGTGGTGTCGGTGGTGGGGGAGAAGCCCACCCTGTTCCGCCCCGGCCACATCACGCTGGAGGACTTGGAACGCGCCCTTGGTGAAGAAGTGGAGGTGTCCAAGGCCATTCTGGAAAAGCTGCCGGAGGGTGCTGTGGTGCGCAGCCCGGGCATGAAGTACAAACACTACGCCCCCAAGGCCGATGTGACCTTGCTCAACGGCACCTTTGCGCAGTTCAAGGCCTATGTGGACGCCCATAAAGACGAGAACCCCAGCTGCCTGTGCTTTACCGGCGAAAGCGCAAAGCTGAATGTGCCCTGCGTGGAATACGGCCGCGAGGGGGACGGTGCCGATCAGGCAAAGCACATCTTCCGCTCCCTGCGGGCACTGGATGAGCAGGGCGACGGCGTAGTCTACGCTCGCTGCCCGCAGAAGGACGGCCTGTCCATGGCAGTGTACAACCGCCTGATCCGCGCCGCCGCCTTCCGGGTGATCGACCTATGATTACCTTGGGCATCACAGGGCGCAGCGGCTGCGGCAAGTCCACGGTCACAGCGGTATTTGCCGCCCATGGCGTGCCGCTGGTGGATGCCGACCAGCTCAGCCGGGAAATTTTGCTGCCCGGCTCGCCGCTGCTGCCGCAGCTTGCGGCGCGGTTCGGTGGGGATATTTTAAAGCCGGACGGCACGCTGGACCGCCGTCTGTTGGCTGACCGCGCCTTTGCCACCCCGGAGGGCAAGGCCGCGCTGGACAGTCTGACCCACCCTGCCATCGTGGCACGCATCCGCGCCGCGAAGCAGGCGGCGCAGGTCGCCGGAGCACCTCTTTTTGTGCTGGACGGTGCGGTCATCGTGGGCACGGCGGCACAGGCTGAGTGCGATCGCCTGTGCGTGGTCACCGCACCCTTTGAAACCAGCGTGGCGCGCATCGTGGCGCGGGACGGTATCTCGCCGGAGATGGCTGCCCGCCGCCTGAACGCTCAGACCCCGGAACAAACCCTGACCGCACAGGCAGACTACACCCTGCACAACGACGCCGGGCTGGAGGCGCTGCAAGCCGCAGCCGCCCGCCTGTGTGAGCGGCTGCAGGCAGAAGGGGGCGTGACGGCAGCGCTTTGAACGAACAAAATTATGAAAAAGCCTACGACCCCATCGCCGTCCGGGAGCGCCGCGCCGCGCGGGAAAAACTGCGTCGCCGCAAACAGCAGCGCCGCCGCCGGATGGTGCGGCGGCTGGTCGTTTTGTGCCTGGCTGTGGTGCTTACGGTGTGCGTGGTGCCGCCTTTGTGCAACCGGGCAGAGCAGCTTTTGTACCCCCGCAAGTACGAGCAGCTGGTGGAAAAATGGGCAGCAGACTATGAGTTGGATCCGCTGCTGGTCTACGCCTTTATCCACACCGAAAGCGGCTTCGACCCGCAGGCCACCTCCAGCGTGGATGCCCGGGGCTTGATGCAGATGACTGAGGAAACCTTTCTCTGGATGCGCAGCAAGATCGCCCCGGAGGAACCGCTGACCTTTGCCGATCTGTACGACCCCGATACCGCCATCCGCTTTGGGTGCTACTACCTGCACCTTTGCATGGTGCGCTACAAAGGGGATGTATCCACGGCAGCAGCGGCTTACCACAGCGGCTGGGGCACGGTGGATCAGCTGCTGCAAATAGAGGAGCACTCCGCAGACGGGGAAACGCTGCAGGGCTTCCCTTATAACCAGATGCACCACTACGTCAACAAGATCACCGCCTGCTACCAGACCTATCAGCGTCTGTACGCAGGTCAATGATAAAAAGTTAAGGAGCAAAAAATCATGAGTGAGAAACTTACTGCAAAAGAGTACGCCGAAAAGCTGCTCTACACCCCTGAGTACGCTGCCGACAAGCAGGCAGACGTAAAGGAAAAGGCTGCTGCCTTTGCCGAGGGCTACAAGAAATTTATGGACAGCGCCAAGACCGAGCGCGAGGCTGCCGTTGTCAGCGAGCAGATGCTGCTGGCTGCCGGCTACAAGGCTTTTGAACCCAAAAAGGCCTACGCCCCCGGTGAGAAGGTCTACTTCATTCAGGAGAACAAGGCTGTTGTGGCGGCTACCATCGGCCAGAAGCCCTATGAAGAGGGCTTCCGTCTGGTCATCGCCCACATCGACTGCCCCCGTCTGGACCTGCGTCCCAACCCCCTGTACGAGTCTGACCACATGAGCTACTTCCGCACCCACTACTACGGCGGTATACGCAAGTACCAGTGGGCTACCATCCCGCTGGCCATCCACGGCGTGTTTACCCGCGCCGACGGCTCCAGCGTCAACTTTGCCATCGGTGAGGACGAGAACGATCCCGTGTTCTGCATCACCGACCTTCTGCCCCATCTGGGTGCTGAGCAGAACGAGCGCAAGCTCAGCGAGGGCATCAAGGGCGAGGAGCTGAACGTGCTCATCGGCTCTGACACCGTGGAGGAAGAGGACGTCAAGGAGGCTGTCAAGCTGAACACCCTCATCCTGCTGAACCAGAAGTATGGCATCACCGAGCGCGACTTCACCCGCGCCGAGATTGAGGTGGTGCCCGCCAGCAAGGCACGCGACGTGGGCTTTGACCGCTCCATGATTGGTGCCTACGGCCACGATGACCGCGTGGATGCTTACCCCGCACTGCTGGCCGAGATCGAGACCAAGGATCCCGTGCACACCACCATCTGCGTGCTGACCGATAAGGAAGAGATCGGTTCCGACGGTGTGACCGGTATGCAGAGTATGTATGTGTTCCACTTTATGCAGCTGCTCTGCCGTGCTGCCGGTCAGGACGACATTCTCGCCTTCCGTAACAGCGTGTGCCTGTCTGCGGACGTGACCGCTGCCTACGACCCCTCCTGGGCAAGCGCCTTTGAGAAGCAGAACGGCACCTACGCCGGCCGCGGCATTGCCATCTTCAAGTACACCGGCAGCCGCGGCAAGAGCTCTGCCAGCGACGCCAACGCCGAGCTGCTGGGCGACATCACCCGGATGCTGGATGCCAACAACGTGGCATGGCAGATCGGCGAGATGGGCCGTCTGGATCTGGGCGGCGGCGGCACCATTGCCAAGTATGTGGCAAACCG
>ERZ772892.516-NODE-516-length-47946-cov-5.344198_pt1 | contig 47946 bp, 32 predicted proteins | sample MGYA00512126_ERZ772892 | MGnify/ENA primary metagenome ERZ772892 (study PRJEB29015, sample SAMEA2737697) | human gut metagenome | biome: human gut; feature: human-associated habitat; material: faeces | place: China | collected 2012 ... | reverse complement strand
AAACAGGTGAAGCGGATTATTTCCGATGTATATGAATCCTGTCAATACCTTGTCAAATGGGAGGATCTGGGGGAAAGGCAGCGCAGACAGTTTCTCGAAATATGTCCGCAGATGGATGATGTAACCGCACAGAATGCGTTAAAAGATTTGACAAAGTATCTGGCAAAGTATTATGAAAAAAATGTTATTATTCTTCTGGATGAATATGACACCCCAATGCAGGAAGCGTATGTGCACGGATATTGGGATGTGTTTACAGAATTCATGCGTAGTCTTTTCAATTCTACATTTAAGACTAATCCGTATTTGGAACGGGCAATGATGACAGGAATTACAAGGGTATCCAAAGAGTCTGTTTTTTCAGACTTAAATAATATGACAGTCATTACAACCACATCAAATCGCTATGCAGATTGTTTTGGTTTTACAGAACAAGAAGTATTTTCCGGATTGGATGCTTATGGACTGGCCGCGGAAAAAGAAGAAGTGAAACTCTGGTATGATGGGTTTACGTTCGGAGAATACCGGGATATATATAATCCGTGGTCAATTACAAATTTTTTGCAGGAGCGGCAGCTGCGTCCTTATTGGGCTTCGACAAGTTCCAATGGACTGGTAAATCAATTGATTCGGACAGCCCCAGCACAGACGAAAGAACAAATGGAAATTTTGCTTCAGGAAAAGACGATTGTTGTAAGTTTTGATGAACAGATGGTGTTTCAGCAATTGGGACAGGATGACAATGCTATCTGGAGTCTGTTGCTGGCAAGTGGGTATTTAAGAGTGGAAAAAGTAGAATATCGTGGATTGACAAGAGAACCATGGTATCATCTGTGTATCACAAATCTGGAAACCTACAGTATGTTTGCCGGTATGTGTAAGGGATGGTTTGGCAGGGTATCTGCAAATTATCAGGGATTTATTAAGGCACTTTTAGATGGAAATTTAAAAGAAATGAACGTCTATATGAATGAAGTTGCACTGACGACGTTTAGTAGTTTTGACACGGGCACACATCCATCGGCAAATGCACAGCCAGAGAGGTTTTATCATGGATTTGTATTAGGAATGCTGGTAGATCTGCGGGATGATTATGATCTGCGCTCCAATCGTGAAAGTGGTTATGGCCGGTATGATGTGATGCTGATTCCGCACGAGAAGCACGAAAAGGCAATTGTGATGGAATTTAAAGTGCATGATGCACAGGCGGAAAAGACAATGGAAGATACGGTGGAGGCTGCAAAGCGGCAGATACGGGAAAAGAAATATGATACAGAACTGATAGAACAGGGAGTGAAAAGAGAAAATATCCGGCATTATGGTTTTGCATTTGCAGGAAAAAAAGTATTGATTGGATGAGTATAGTTTTGTCCGTTGTGGAAGAAAAGGAATGTCTAAGAGAAAGACATTCCTTTTTTATGCTGTGCACATGATATCCAGAATCCATGGGAGAGTATTGGATTTACAAGTTGAGATTTAATGCTTCCCGGAAAAAGTGGAACCAGTATTGTTGAGGAAATAAAACCACACATAGATACACCTATCATTGTTGTCTCGGCAAAGGATGCGTTAGACACAAAGGTAAATCTGCTTCTTTCCGGGGCAGATGATTATATGACAAAACCGTTTGAAATTGATGAACTTGTAGCGCGAGTTGCCGTTCAGATTAGAAAACACAGCACAGATAAGTCAGAAACTGTCTATCATTATAAAGATATGGTTTTGAACATTACAGAACATAGCATCTCGGTTTCGGGATATCTCATTTCTTTTACCCGATTTACAGGGGAGACTTATACACTCCGTGAGGAATTTGCGCCTTACGGCTATCTGAAAGCGGAGGAAATCCAGTTTACAGTGGAAGATACCGCTGAAATTCAGAGCGTAGTGATGAAAGATGAAGTTCCGACAGGCGCAATCATCATCAATAAGGACGGCGAATTTGTAACGGACACCACCCTTATGAAGGGATATGTGAAGTCCGACAAGGTATTCGATGTGGATGCGTCATATCAGGGCGATGATAAGGAAGTAATCGAATTTGAGGCAGCAATCACCTATACCGTAGTGGAAGTGGAGGCTCCGAAAGGGTATCTTCTTGATTCCACACCGAAGAAAGTGAAGTTTGAATACAAGGACGGAAAAACGAGAGTGGTTGAATACACACTTGAAGTGGTCAATAAGCCTACGGAGCCGAAACTCCCGCAGACCGGGGACAACATGAACCCGTGGGTATTTGCAGTGTTCGGGCTTGCGGTTGTCGCTGCAGGACTTGGCATCATCTTCTGAAAAAAGAAAAAGGAAGGCGCAGAAGCATAAGGAAGGAATAACCATACAGGAACCCGGTGGGGCATGTAAGCCAGAGCAGCTTATGTGCCCCGCCTTTTTGCAGAATGGAAAGGAGGAACAGATTTTATGCAGATATGACTATTATATTCACGTACCTAAAAAAGTTCTTCATCTGACAAATGGGGAATTAAAAATACTGCATCTTATGGGATTGCAGTATATCGCAAAAGAGGGAATGTTTGAAGGGGATCGTGGGGGTTATATGATAAAATTTGGGAGACTCCGTTATGATTCCATTGAAAAACTGATCCGTAAATATTATAAACGGACAGAGAAACAAGAGTCTATGGCAGCAATGGTCTATGGGAAAATTAACAATCTGCCACGGATCAGTGAGATGTTACGGACAGAATCTGTTTTGTATCTATATGATATTACAGCAAATCCAGAACTTCAGTTAAAGACGGACTATCTGCTTGTAAACCAGCAGCAGGATGCGGTTTTACAGTTAGGCATTATAAAAGAGGTTAAATCGAAAGAGCAGATATGCCATTGCAATTCTTTTATGGTGGATTATAAGAATAATGAGGATTATGATCTGCATTACAGGGATCTTACACACTGTTATGAGATTAACAAGATTGTCCGTGAAGAAAAAGAAACAAAACGGGCGGAGGTCATATACCAAAGCATGGAGGCGGAGCAGAGAGAAAAATCCGGTATAGAGAAAATGCTTGCAGCGGCAGGCATATACGCAGATAAAAAACTCTTAAATCTTATCTTCCAGTTGAATAAGAAATTTGGTATATACCATACAGTGGATATACTGAATGACAATGAGGCTCTGCTTGGAAAGTGTACAGATAAAAGGGAGAAGAAGCTTGTATCAGATTTTCTGGCATTATGGGAGAAAAAAGAAGATGGCATATAAGCAGGAATTGTGGGATGAGGCGAAGAAAAGATGCCATATCGGGGACGAAGAAATCCGCATGGCAAAAGAAATGGGGTTGAATCCCAAAAGCCTTATAAAAAATATCCCCAACAAGAGTGAGCAGTGGAAAGCCCCCGTGAAAGACTGGATACACGATATGTATGATAAGAGACAGAGAAAATCACGGCAGAAGGAAAAACGGAGGGCAGAACAACTGAATAAGGACAACAATCACAGCATCTAAGCCAAATGGTTTAGGTGTTATTTTTTGCCCTGAAACGGAAGCGGTGCAGAAAAAAGTGTTTCGGAGGTGCAGTTTCGTTTTGTAACCAACACATCAAGCGGCATGGGACTTATGAAGTGCGGAAATGTGGTAAGGATAATTTTGTTGTGGATTACAAGAACCGCAATGATGAGCGCAGGAAAGATGCCGTAACCTACGAGCAGCTTTATTCGGTCATGGAATATCTGATAAAAGCGCAGATGTTCACCGGGGAGATAAGAATGTCGGCATACCTGCGTGATCATGCGAGGCTGCCGTATGAAAAAATGTCTGCACTGGAAAAGGGCATGCGGAATTTAAAATTTCATTTTAGGGGGAGTGACGAAATTAGTAGAATATGATGATTTCTTGGGGGATGTGTGATATAATTTTAAAGAAAATAGTGATATCTACAAGAAGTGTTTTGAGCCTATAGATGAACAAGAGAGTTGTACGGATGACAGTATAAAAGAGATAATTAGGAAATATTAGAAAGGTATGGATATGGAGTATCTGGAAATACATTCAGAAATTTTCGATGATATAGTGGAAGACATCAAACAAAGAAATCTTTCAAGGAATAATATGCCCAAAATTATTGTGGGGACAGGACTTTCTGTGATTTATGGTGTTCCGGGGATGAAGGAATTAGCAGAGCACTTGGCAAAAGAAATTGCACAGTCAAGTGATGAACATTTGAAAGAAATTTGGAAGAATCACTGTGATGAAATAGAAGCAAATGGCTTAGAGGCAGGTTTGGCTAATCTTGCACAAAATGAAAATGAGTTAGTAGATGCGATTAAGCCGATAACAGCAAAGTTTATTTTGGAGAGTGAGGAAAAACTTCACAGAACGATTTATGAAAAAGATACTGGTTTTTGCAGGCTGCTGAAATATTTGAGTGGTACGGTTAGTGTCGATAAAAAGATAATTGATATTATGACACCAAACTATGACCGGATTATAGAGATTATATGTGACAAGTTGGGGATAGGCGTTATCACAGGATTTTACGGGAGCCTGTATGGAAAATTCAGTAGAAATCTGTTAAAACAGCCAACAGAAGTATATAATTGTAAGAATTATTCATGGATCAGGCTTTTTAAACCTCATGGCTCCATAAATTGGATTAGTGAGAATGGAAAAGAATACCTAACAAATGATTATGAAATTCTAAAAGAAAAAGCAGAATATATTGAGATTGTAACACCTGGAAGTTCAAAGTATAAGGTAGGAATGACAAACAATACGTTTCGATGTATGAGAGAAGAATTTAATGAGCTGTTGAATCCGAGGGATAATTATTCGCTTTTAATATATGGATATGGATTTAATGATGATCATTTTGATACTGCACTATTTGACAGTTTTCAGAAGAATGTCCTTATTTTATCAAGGGATGTTAAGCCAGATATAATCAATAAGGCACTGGAGAAAAAGAACATTACTGTATTTTATCATGAGGATGATAGAGAATATATGATTTATAAGTCGAAAAAATACACAATAGATATGCCGGTGTGGGATATTAATCAATTTGCTGATTTGTTTATAGGATAAAAGGGGTGATTTTATGGCGGGAAATATTAATGATTGCTTGGCAGACACAAATTGCATAGGTATGGTGGAAAATGTAGACACCCGAAAAGTTGTGGTGGGGGTTGAAAATGAAGGAGTACTAAATACATTAAAAATCAACGATATTGTTGTTTTGGGTGGAAGTAATTCTGATGAGAAGCTGATTGGAATTTTGACTAAGGTGACAAAGAAGAAAGTTGAATTTGATGAAACAGAGCAGACAGAAGACCTATTGTATTCAAATAACTGCTGTGTCGTTAATTTGGTGGGAAGTTTTTACAATAAATATGGTGCTGGAAGTGAGAATAAATTCAAAAGAGCAATTAATACATATCCTGAAATAAATAGTAAAGTATATCAGGCGAATGAAGCCGCAATGCAGATGATAATGAATGCTGTGAGTGGCAAGGCGGCAGAGAGTAAAAGTTTAGAAATCGGACATTTTGCCAGCAATAAGGATGTGGCAGCAATATTAGATGGCAACCGTTTCTTTCAACGACATGCATGTATTGTTGGTAGTACAGGAAGTGGAAAATCCTATACAGTTGCCAGTGTATTGGAAAAAGCCAATCAATTACCATATGCCAATATGGTCGTTTTCGATTTGCATGGGGAATATAATGAGTTATCTTATGCAGATCAGATCAAGATTTGTGATGAACCAGGTGGTTTACACATTCCATTATGGTTTTTCAATTATGAGGAAATTCATTCATTGTTTGTAGAATCATCAGAAGGGACATCAACTAATCAAAGAGCGGCGGTAATCAATTATATTTTGCAGAAGAAAAAGAAATATATCAAAAATAACATGAGTGCTGTTTCAGAAGAAATAGTCACTGCTGATACACCGGTTCCTTTTTCAGCAAAGGAACTAATAGAATATCTGGAGAATCAGAATATTTTAGAAGTCGATACTGGAGAAGTCTATAAATCAGGAGATAGTAAGGGACAGGCAAAGACGAAGAAAGGGCAGTACTATGACAAATTGACCAACTTGATTACCCGTCTGAGAACAAAGATGGATGATAGAAAGTATGGATTTGTATTTAATGAAGAGGATACAACGCAGGCGGATTATCTAAATCAATTTGCTGCAAGGATTATGGGGAACGATAAATATCGAATTAAGGTTATAGATTTATCAGAGGTTCCATCCGATATGTTAGCAATTATCATTGGTATTGTCACTCGTATAATATATGATATACAGTTTTGGATGACTCCGGCAAAAGATGAGGTACGTCATCCGTTGGTGCTGGTGTGTGATGAGGCTCATATTTATATGTCTAATGACATGTCAAAAATGAAAGCGGTTGAGAAGAAATCTCTTGAGATTTTTGAGAAGATTGCCAAAGAAGGAAGAAAGTATGGGATTGGATTGCTTATAGTATCTCAAAGACCAGCAGAATTAAATACAACAATTATGTCCCAGTGTAATAATATCGTTAGTCTAAAGATAACTAATGATAGGGACAAATCGGCAGTGGCAGCAATGCTGACAGATTCATTAGTGGGAATTGTAGAAATGCTTCCCAACCTGGATGTTGGTGAATGTGTTGTTGTTGGCGATGCAATTATGCTACCATCTAAAATTATTCTGGATAAGCCAAAAGAAAAGCCTAAGAGTGCAACTATAGACTTTTGGGATAGGTGGTACGACGGAAAGCAGACTGTTTTTGATATTGATAAAGCAACCTTGAATTTAATAAAGCAGTCGAGAGGATAAGGAACTAATAAAAAGTGATAGATAATCCGGTATTATCTGTTGAATTTGACAGAAATAAGGGGTAATTCTAAATTATCTACCATAAGAAGTGATAGGAGAGGGAAATGTATGAGGCGATATTCTAGTGGGAAGTCTCCCAATTTAACATGGCAGATGGAAGCAAATTTGGGACAAAACTTTGAAGATTTTGTTGCAAAAATTATTATGGCACAATTGCGTCAGCTACATCCACAAGTACAAGTATTCCAGACACGGCGCGTAGCAGATGGTGGAAAGGATGTTATTGTTTCCACCAAAATTAACACTGTGAATATTTTAGGTCAGAGTTTTACTTCATTTAACGGTAAAGGAATCCAAATATGTTTTGAGTGCAAAAGTACAGATAATAGCATTTTAAGGTATGATAAAATTTCTTCTAGTAGTTCCAGAATGCAATTTCAAGACACCGAGAAGTATGATTATTATGTTCTGGTAACTAATAGTGAAATTTTGCCGCAAACATACTGGTATTTGACTAAGTCGCTGGAAAGAAGCAACATATCATTCCGATTAATAGATGGGTATTTATTGGGCACGTACCTTTTAAGTCTCGAAGATCAAAAGTTGCAACATGCACTCAATAATCCGTATAGTTTATCAGATCATGCGGATTTTTACTATGAGTATCAGGTTGATACTGTAGTTTCACAATTAACTAATCGATATGATTTATATATGCTTTTTCGAAATTACTCCAATAATGAAAAGCATTGTGTTTTACAGCTTAGGACAGATGTGGATTGGAATACTTCCGAAGACAATATATCCTTTGTGATTGCACCTAGTGGTGCAACCGTCAAAAAAGTAACGGTAGAACAAAAACACTTTGATGGCATCCCAGAACTCCTATTTCACATTCAAATTAATGGCACAGAATCAGTTGTTATGATTAATGGAATAAATGGCACACAGATTTTTGAACCTCCATTTTTTGGAGAATCAAGAATCCAAATTGTTAATGACCTTGAGGAAAGGCTAAAGTCGACCATGTCACCAAGCATTGTCTGCTTTTGGGGGGATGCCGGAATTGGTAAAACGAGACTTGTGCAAGAATTGTTCTCAAGATTGCAGGGCACGCTATTTGATCTTTATGAATGTAAACTTCAACAGGGTCATACTCCCCAAAAAGAAATTGAAAGATTTCTGCTTGAGCATGGATACATACAAGAGGGGCAGTATGTGGATTTTGTTTCTATGATAGAAAACTGTAGGACTCCGTTTGGGAATCAAGCGGTAATATTTTTAGATGATTTTCACAATGCAGACGATAGCTTCCTTTGCGAAATACAAAGGCTAAAGTCTAACCTATCTTCAATCACGTTGCTGATTAGTGGAAGAACCGATTTTACCATCGGGAACATCAATTACTTGTCGTTTGTTCAATGGGCAAATGAAAATTTGCCAGAGTCGTGCTTCAATGTAGAGCCGCTTACTGATGATGAAGCTAAAAATTTAATTAGGGTGTTGATTGACGGTATACCTCCATATGCATTAGACCGTTTATTTAATCTAAGTGCGAAAAACCCACTTTTTATTGTTCAATATGTAGAGTATCTGTTGGATTGTAGTTTGGTAAAGATTCAAAATAGGAATACGGTAGGCATTATAGATATTAACAAATTCCATGTAAAACGTTTTATGCCAACACAGATTGCAGATATCTACTATCAGCGGCTTTCTCATCTACAAAAAGAGAAAGATGGCGAAACCTGTTTGAATCTATTGTACAAAATTGCGTTATGCAATGGTAAAATGAACCTTGCGTTATTTAACATGTTTTTTGAGGATTCATCTGATCAATTGAATGAATTGATGCGACGGCGCCTATTAAAATATGAAGAAAATGAAACGATTGCTTTTGTTCACGAAAGTTTATTTCTATACGTGAGCGAACAGTTGAAAGGTAAAAAAGCAATAAGAACTTTTCTCGCAAAAGAGATTGTATCCATACCAAACATTGATCATGTTTTAGGTATGTTTCAAACCGGAAGACTCTATTTATATAGCAAAGATTACAAGAAGGCAAGAGAATATCTACACACGATTGAAACATGGCTAATCGCAGTGGATAATATTTCAAATGTCAATGTAAACTTAAATTATTATAAATATTTAGAGGATATGTTTGAGTTGCTTCGACATGTTCGCAAAAATTTACCTCTAGCAAAAAAGGCATTGCTGATGCGAGTATATATCACTCTTCATCATTTTGCCCCGATTAAAGCAGTAGACGAATGTGATATTGTGTTAAAAAAACTTAAACAATATAAGATGGTAGATGATAGACCATTTTGTCTTTCCATTATGGAATTAAAAGCTCATGCCTTAATGAACGCAGGCTTGTATCCAGACGGAGAAATCTTACTAAAGGAAATCCAAGCAGATTGGTTGTGCAATAAAGAAATATTATCTGATGAAACTTTGTTCGATCTATATGATAGATTGGCAGCAGTTTATCGGGCATTCAATTTAATAGACTTATCTAAGACATATAATACTCTGTCAATAACCTTAGCTGACAAATTGGATGACAATAGGTTAAGAGCCTTGGCATATAGAACAAAATTTAAAATAACTCTATATCCTAATATGGATCTTTCTAGCGAAAGCTTGCGAAAGTCCATAGAAGCAACTGCACTGATGCCATCCAAAAGGATTGAAACAGATAATTCTCTAGATGTTTGTGCATTAGAAATATTAAGTAATTCTACTGTTCAACAGGACAAGCTGATTTTAAAGCTTAATTCAATGTTACAAGATATTGAAGCAAACAATCTGCATCGCGCTCAAATTCACTGCTTTTTCTTGCTTGCGATATGCAATCTATTGAAAAGCGAAGAAAAGGCAACCCTTCTAGCGAAAGAATATGTAGATAGAGCTATTAATCTCAGCACATCTTATGGAATTGTAGGATATTTGTGGCGTTTATATAACTTGCAAGCAATTATTGGAATACGGATGGGGTTCGACTCTCAACATATTTATAAAATTTTTTTCACAGTATTTGATATACTGAAAAAGCAAGGGCTTCTATATATAGGGAATCGTGATGCATGCGAAGGGAATATTTTGGCGTTAAGCAATATCGGATACTATTTACAAGAACGTAAATTTGAATCACAGTTCTATCAAACGATGTCCCTTGTTACGTTTGCGGGGCAAGAATACTCTGCGTATCCAAACCAAAATCTATCCGATAACCCGGTTAATACCTTTCTAGTACAGCAATATGCAAAGGCGAGAAAAAGAGAGATATTATTTGCACAAAACACCCCATCCAATCTTCTATGGGATACGCAAACACGCTATCTGCTTATCCTCTAAGGCTTAGTTACTACGCAGTTTCCTATTACTAGAACGTCAATGTTAGTTTTCAAAAAAGTGTTTAACGCATCTTGCGGAGATTCGACAATAGGCTCTCCAGCAACATTGAACGACGTATTTAGTACCACGGATACCCCTATAACTTTTTTCAGTTCAAGCAATAGCTGATGTATAAAGGGGTCGCTCTTTTTTGATACCGCCTGAACGCGAGCAGTATTATCTACATGTGTCACGGCTGACAACTTTTCGCGATATTCTTCTCTAACAACTGGCGCAAGTAACATATAGTCTGAGGAAGCACGTAATGCAAAATATTTGAACTGATCCTCCTTCGCAACCGTAGGTGCAAAAGGACGGAATTCTTCACGATGTTTAACGCGACGATTTAAGATGTCTTTCATGTATGGATGGGTTGGATTTGCCAAGATACTTCTATGACATAGAGCTCGCGGTCCTAACTCCGTTCTTCCTCTGTGCATGCCAACAATCTTGTTTTGAGATATATATTCTGCTGTTATCTTTGCCAAATCACCATCTGCATACTTTTTGTAGGAAAGATTTTTCAATCGGATTGCATCTTCAATTTCTTGCTCGGTATAATCTAAACCGATGTAGGGTAAATTAATGTGAAAATCGGATTGTGTTCCGAACATTTCCATGTAAGCATAGTATGCACTGCCAAGAGCTTGACCATCGTCTCCAGCCGATGGAATAATAAAAACATTTTTAAAATTACATTCACAAAGTATTTTATGGTTTAATAGGCAGTTTAAAAATAATCCACCTGCAAGACACAAGTTTTCACATGAGTATCGAGTCTGATAGTTCTTCAACAGCGAAATTATTGCACATTCTGTAAACTCTTGAACTGTGGCAGATATATTCGCACGTTCTTTCAAGATAAAATCTCTATGAGACTTTCCTGACATGATATGCAATGCGTAAATTTCTTCTAACATATCCTTATACTTTAAATCAAAATCTAAATCACGAAAATCTAATTGGGAGTAATCAAAATAAGATTTTCCATACGAAGCAAGTCCCATCGTTTTACCACATTCTCCATGTGCAAAGCCAGTCAAATGCGTAATTTGCGCATATTTTCGTGCTATACTAATTTGATGGTTGCGTACATAATCCGGCATAAAAGGATATATAGTATTTACTGGATTTTCCATTTTGCGCACAACCATATCCTGTGTCCGTGCGGCGAGTGGTTGTATTTTTCCGTGACTACCGTAATACAAAGTTTCAGCTTCTTGCTTATCCCCGATATAGTCACCTCCACCATCCGCAACAAATATCAGGCTTTCGGAAAAAGTGGACGAACAAAAGGAAGAATATGCGTGTGCCCAATGATGTGACAGAAAGAAAAAAGGAATTTCGCGACATCTATAGTGAGCGAAAAAGTCATCCTTATAGAACTGTTTTACCTTTTCACTTTCTATTCCTGCGCCGGACATACCAATGCATGAAACCTGTGAAATATCAATATTGCAATGTTTCAAAACAGCATCAACAGCTGTATAGGGGATTTCAGGAGAGTCAGAGTACTTCACTCGGTCTAATCTTTCATTCGCTATATTAACAACAACCCTTCCGTCAATAATGATACATGCACTTCTGTCATGTTTCACATGAACTCCCAACACAATATTCATAGTACCCTCCATTTCCAATTTTTATGGTAGATAATACCGGATTATCATTCAAAAAGACAACCCATACTCGGAGTTGTCTTTTTAAAATTATATTTCAAAATTCTTTCTTGGATGTTTTGTCGTGAGAATATCCCTTTGCTTTGACATGGCAACATGGGTATAGATTTCTGTGATGTTTATAGAACTATGCCCTAACATTTCCTGAATATAACGGATGTCTACGTCAGCCTCCAAGAGACTTGTAGCAAAAGTATGGCGGAACATATGCGGTGTAATATGCAATTCAATGCCAGCAAGAGAGGTATATTTCTTAATCATGCGCCGCACAGATTGATCGGATAATGCAGTTCCGTTTGGATTTGCAAAAAAGTGATTGCACTTTTGCATTTCAGTTAGGAAAGTGTTTTTGTATGTATTTAGAATTTTTGTCACATCATCATTTCCGATTTGAATAATCCGTTCTTTGGCTCCTTTTCCATATATCAAAACAGTTCTGTCATACAAATTCACATCACTAATTTTTAAAGAACATAGTTCGGAAATTCTCATCCCTGTAGCAAAAAGTAATTCTATAACGGCTACATCTCTTAGTGCACAATCCCTTTGGTAAGTGGTTTTTGCGTTGTGATATTGGTTGTATATGGCAGATAGAAATGTCTCAACAGTATGCAAGGGAATCGTTTTTGGCAGAATAGTTGGTTCTCTAAAACGCAGTTGTATTTTATTAAACGGATTTATAGTAATAATTTCCTTGTACCCAAGATAATGAAAAAGTGCTTTTAACGATGCAATTTTTCTCTTGACCGTTTTTGGTTTGTACTTTTGATGGAGTGTTGCAACATAGTTTTCTAACATAGCCGAGGTAATGCCGGATGCATTTTGGGTAATATTCTGTTCTGAAAATTGCCTTAAATCAATTCGGTATGCGTTTATTGTTTTACTGTCAAGCCTTTTTTGACTCTTGCAATACTCTAAGTAGTTATCAATAAGTATCTGTAAATCGTTCATAGTGGAATCTCCTTTGTTTTTATCTTATCTATCAATGATATATCGTACATGAAATGGACTTCACATAAAATTACCAGATTACACCGTCTTACTCTCCAATCTGTGTCGTAAAAAAATCAGGTGTTTTGCCCTATCATAGTTATAGGCTCACATGAGTCTTGAACTTTGAAAAACTAAATAGGACACGCATACACCCGATTTTATTTTCGCCTTTTTATCTGCCTATGCTTATGTAGCGATAAAAGGGTGGCAGAATCCCATTTCGTGCGATGACATACCTGCAATGGATAACATTGTTGCCTGTGAAGGTAAAAAACGTAAGTTTTTAAGAGCAGAGGATTGTGCCTACTGGCATGGCAACCAGAGATAATGAGATAGAACGGCACCGGAATTTCAGCGAAAAGCATTTTTCGGGAGTGGCTGCCTGCGGATTCCGTCATACATGAACGAAGTTCATGTTATGGGCTATGACAGAGGCGCAGTGTGGGATGAAGCCGTCCCAGTGTATGTTACCCGGTTCGGGGACAAGCGAGAGCCAGGGATTTGTCACAAAAAGTAAAGAGTGCGGTAGCAACAAGAATGAAGCGGGGGGAGTATATAGGACCGTTTGAAAGGCTGCACGAGAGACTGGTATCCTGACGGCAAAAAGGGCGGCTGGAACACAAGTATGGTTGCAAAGATTATCCGTGACGAAAGATATGCAGGTCACATGGTTTCGCATAAGAAAGTGTATGAATCCTTTGAGTCAAAACATCAGGTTGCGGTTGACGAATCTGATTGGATTATAGTCAGGAACACACATGAGGGCACTGTGACACATGAGGAATTTGACAAGGCAAACGCAAACATGCGGACAGTACAACGTGGAAAGAAAGATAATCCGTCGAATAAAAGGAATTACTCTGTTATTATCTGTCCCCACTGTGGTCTGACACTCAGACCGGGGAACAAAAAAGATATTTACATGTACTGTCCTACTGGAAGAACCCATAATGACAGTCCGTGTAAAAATGTACGGATAAGAAAGGAAGTTGTGGAAAATACGCTTGTCAGACTGGTAAGAAATCAGGCAGAAATGCTTGTGACAGCCGAAAATATTCTGAAGCAGAAAAAGAAAGATAGGTTCGGGCAGGATCAGCCGGATATGATAATTAAAAGATTAAAGGCTGAAACGAAAAAGCTTGAGGGCAGTAAAATAGCAGACTATGAAAGTTACAAAGCCGGGAAAATAACAAGGGAAGCATTTGCTGGGAAGAAGGCACTAACAGAGGCAAGAAAACGGGAGATACTGGCATCTATTGATGAAAATCAGTTGAATGTCACATGGAAACATCAAGATATTTATGAGAAAATTTTTTCCGTTCTGTAAACAGTGTGTGGTATAATAAGGGTGTCCATTTTGCGGACACCCGGAAAGGACAAGAGGATGATATTTATTACAGGTGACACACATGGGAATTTTGAACGCATTGAAGTATTTTGCAGGCGTTTTCAGACTTCGCATGACGATATACTTATTATTCGGTGTACTAGAGTCTCTTCCAATCACGATATTTGCTATTCATGGAAACCATGAACAGCGTCCTTATATGATAGACAGCTATAAAGAAAAGCTGTGGCATGGTGGAACAGTGTTTTATGAAGAAGAATATCCCAGTATTCTGTTTGCAAAAGACGGAGAGATATTTGATCTGAAAGGAAAGCAGACGGTTGTGATGGGTGAGGCGTACAGCATTGATAAGGCAATCCGCATTGCATACGGATGGGGCTGGTGGGAGGACGAGCAGCCCTCGGATGAAATCAAGAAATATGTTGAACAGCAGCTTGAAAAATCTGGTTGGCAGGTGGATGTGGTGCTAAGCCATACAACACCATTGAAATATGAACCAGTCGAAGTTTTATGGCTGGTGTGGATCAGAATAGTGTTGACAAGTCAACAGAGGTCTGGCTAGATGGGATTGAGGATAGGATGGAATATAAGAAGTGGTACTGTGGACATTATCATACAGAAAAGAAGATTGATAAACAGAAAATCATGTTTGAAAACTTCGATGAGTTCTGCGCAGGTGTGAACTGATAAGCGTTTCAATGCTTATCAAATAGGCGGTTGCAGACATCAGCAAAAAAATGTAATTTTTTTGTCCCATACTTGACATGAGCTGATGGGGATGGCAGTCTATGATTGGCAACAGATTAAACATGTCAGGCGTCAAATTTCTTTTCTAAACCAGCATAAGACCAATATGCTGATAACCAGTGACAGAAAATCGGGATGTATCGCTGAACTTACAGATGAATTAAATATTCTGATTGAGCAGACGGCAGCTTTAAGAAAAAAGATTGCAGAAAATGAAAGTCATCTGAAAGATACAATAATCAATCTTTCCCATGATATACGCACACCTTTGACTTCTATGGACGGATATTTTCAGCTCCTGTTAAAAAGCAGTGATTCCGAGAAACGACAACAATATGCCTCTGTTATTGCTGACCGTCTTTCTTCATTGAAAGAAATGCTTGACGAACTATTTACCTACGCCAAACTCACAAACAGGGCGTATGAAGTAGAGCTATATCCGTGTGCTGTGAATGAAATCCTATTGAGTGTACTTTTTAGCTTCTATAAAGATATTAAGCAACGCGGCATGGAACCGCTCATTGCTGTTCCAGAACAGAATATATTGATTCAGGGAAATGAACCTGCACTTCATCGCATTTTCCAGAATATAATAAAAAATTGTATGGAACACGGAAACAATCATCTTTCGGTTCGCCTTACAACCGATACAGATACCGTACAGATTTGCTTTGAAAATGGCTATTATATACAGGAACCGATGGATGCCAGTAAGGTGTTTGACCGCTTTTATAAGGCAGACAAAGCAAGAAGCAAAAACGCAACAGGGTTGGGGTTGTCAATCGCAAAAGAGTTGGTAGAATGCCTGAATGGTTCTATAACGGGAGAGGTGATGGATGGTATTTTTACCATTTTTATTATCTTTCAGAGCGTAAAAATTTATTAGACAGAAGTTTTGGTAATGTTTACGCTTTTAAAGACAGCAAGTTTTATCCATTGAAAAAACCAATCCGGTGTGATTCCATTATGTACGAAAGTCGCAAAAAGAGTAATAACCGGAACGCTGATTTTTGGAAGTGTTTGTAATCAAGAAGAAAATCAGGCAGAAAACCATGCAAAAGACCATCAGAGCAGTAAAAATAATACTTTGAAATTTTGTTTTTGGCATAAAAATAACTCCTTTTCGTGGGAAACAAAAAACGACAATAAATAGCAGTGGATGGCTACCGGACAAAAGCCACACCGATATTTATTGTCGTTATTTATTAAATTGCAACAGAAAGTATTATATCATAAAATTAAAGGGAATGTAAGAGGAAAGAAATTTAGGAACGAGGTGCCTGACACCAGTTCCGTGGGAGCGAGATATCATGAAACTTGCAATGTATCAGATGGCGAATGCGGGAAGTGTTAAGGAAAATCTGAATAAAAGTTTGAATGCGATTGCGGAAGCAGCAAAAAATCATGCAGATATGATTTTATTTCCGGAGGTTCAGCTGACAGAATTTTTTCCACAATTTGAGGGGCAGGATAAATCAGCCTATCAAGTGGCTTTGGATTCTCAAATAGTAAAAGCATTTCAGGAGGCCTGTAAAAAACATCAGATTATGGCTGTCCCTAATTTGTATTTAAAGCCGGAGAAAGGAAAGGACAATCATAGAGCGTATGATGCCAGTCTTTTGATGGATAAAGATGGATTAATTGTTGGAATACAGAAGATGGTTCATGTCGCGCAGGCAGAACTTTTTTATGAGCAGGATTATTATTTGCCGTCTGATGATGGATTTCATGTATGGGATACGCCGTTTGGAAAAATTGGCATTGTGGTATGTTTTGATCGGTATTATCCGGAAAGTATCCGTACAGAAGCGTTGATGGGGGCGGATTGCATTCTTGTCCCGACAGTGAATACAAAAAAAGAACCGATGGAACTGTTTGAGCAGGAAATTGGATATTGATTTGCAGCAGGCACGCAGTATTCGCGCAAAGAAACCATATATGTCTTTAAGACGTAGAGAGTTTTACGTTTAGAAAATCTACGCATGAATAAAGAATCACGTGATTAGTCCGATATAATAGACATAAGGGGCATGAAGGGCACATTTCACGGAGGGGATACTATGAAAGCAGGAGAGGCAAGGGGAATCTACAGTTCTGTTCTAAAAACATACAATGAGCAGAAATTCAAATTGTCAAAGCAGCGGAATGAGTTAAAGGAACGGATGGAAAATACACCGGATGGCAAAACACGGTATGCTGATGAGGCAGCCACGCTGGAACTGAAATATAATGCGGTTGCAGAGAAATACGATGAGTATCAGAGCTATGTAAGTCAGCTTATGGAGCAGTGGAACAGCAAGTTCAACAGTGTTGTGGCAAAGCAGTAAGGGGAAGTGGCAAAAGATTATGGGGAAGAAATGGGAAAAATCATGACTGTTGCCAGACGCATCATGCATGGGGACCAGGTGCCTATGCAGGATGAGAAAAAGCTGATGGAATTTGATAAGGATCTATACATCATGGCGAAAAATGCCGGAATGATGGCACAATTAAAAGAACGTAAAAAATATGATTCGCTTTGGGAGGACGAGGAAAAGAAAGAGTATGAAGATCCGATGGAGGCAGCCGATGCAGAGGAAGCATTTGCGGATGGACCGGAAGTGGTGTCAGTGGAATCGGTCATGGAGGCAGCGATTGGAGAGAAGGAGTCAGAATAGAGGATGGAAAAATGTGTAAGGACGATTACCCACCAGTTGTACGGATGAACAGCTTGAAATGTTTAAAAGTGATTTCAAGGTTGTTGCACGTTTTTTCGTTAACAAAAGAAGGAACCCTGACTATGTTGCGGATGACCCAACAGAAATCCAGCACGTAGATGAAGTCTTAAAACTTTTATCTGTTATGACAGGGGACCGGGACTATGAAAAAGTTATATGCAATGAAATGAAAGGTCAGGTGAAGAACATGTGTGATGTTGCTGAAAGATTAAAAAATATGGGACGGCAAGAGGAACGTATCAATGCAGTCAAGTTTGCAATTTCCCTTGGTGCATCTGAGGAGAAAATCCTTAAGCAGTATTCCAAGGAGGAATACGAAAAAGCGTTGGCTCTTATGAAATCCTGATTGCTGAAAGCAAAATTGCTGTTTTGAAAACATATAGCAGCATAAAAGCTTGGGTTTTATACGGTTAAAACTTTCAAATTCCTTTATCAATCCGTATTCTAGTGGAGAGAAGGTCAGGTGAAGAACATGTGTGATGTTGCTGAAAGATTAAAAAATATCGGGCGGCAGGAAGGATTTCAGGAAGGTCGTTCAGAAGGTCGTTCAGAAGGTCGTTCAGAGGAACGTATCAATGCAGTCAAGTTTGCAATTTCCCTTGGGGCGTCTAAGGAAAAGATCCTTACGCAGTATTCCAAAGAGGAATACGAAAAAGCGCTGGCTCTTATGAAAGCCTGATTGTGGAAAGCAGAATAGTTTTTCAAATCAAGCAGCATAGATGCTGAAACGGTAGCGCTTGCATGATCAATTAAATAAGCACGAGATAAAAGAGTCATCCATCTGGATGGCTCTTTTATTGATCCTGATATCTGCGCAGATTTCGACAAACAGCTCATATTGTATATTTCATGAAATTATCACTAAAAATTTTTATACCGCATGGTTTTCTTTTTCTGCTTGACAAATACCATTTGATTGTTCCTATACTTTTTTAAAAATTCTGGTATTTCTTTTCTCCTATTTTTATTGCCATTCGTATAAAAAGAAGTTATAGTGATATCAGAACAAAGAAAACAGGTGTTTCCAAAAGGAAACCAGAGTATAAAGTGGAGGAAATGTATATGAAAAACAAATGGTTAAAAAACAGCAACAGACAGCACCTGAGATATTCCATGCGTCAGGCATCCGGAATTGCACTTGCCCTTGTAATGGGAATTTCCGTAGCAGCTGCAGGACATACCCAGAGCGTAAAGGCGGCCGTTGATACACAGACTGCAGATACCGGTGTGGTAGCAACGACAGATACAGCAAATCAGACTACAGAAACAACTACTATCGGGAAGAACCAGATCAGCATCAAGGATTTTGCCAGCCAGGTGCAGAAAGTAACAGGGAAAGACGTATTAAAGAATGCCGGCATTAAAAATACCGCTGCCGCTACTACAAACGAGATAGCGGCATATCTCCTGAATGAAGCTGATTCCGCAGTTAATGGAGGGGAAAATTCCTATAACTACGATCTGTATGGCTATGTGAAATACTTTAACCGTATCAGTGATATCAAGAAGGCTGATGACAAATATAAGGAATCCCTGTACAAATGCTTCACTAAGGGCATTATGGTAGGAAAGAGTGACGGAACATATTCCAGCACCCGGAAATTTCTGCCAAAGACAAAGATCACCAAGGACGAAGCAAAGAAGATGATAAATCGCCTGAAAAACAAAGGAAAGAGATTCAAACTTTCCTACGATGGACAGGTGTTAAGAATCATTAACCTGCCAAAGAATTATAAGGATTACCCATATATCCTTGCAAGTTTTCCAAATTCTTATTATGAAAAAGAAACAAGAGCAACAAAACAGAAACATAAAGGTTTAAAAACTCCAGCTCAAACTTCGAAGATTCTCAGTGATGAAGATAAGGATATGATCTGTGCAAAGATCAAAAAGAACGTAGAGTTAAGACTTAACGTGGATTATAGAAAAACATTCACATCCAAATGGAAAAGCGATCTGATGAACACTTACATTGACCCGAATAAACAGAAGTCGGTAAATGCATACATAAAGGCGGCAAAGGCAAGAAAAGTCGTACTTAGCAGCGGAAAAGTTATAGTAGATCCTTCATCTTTATGGATTGACGGTACAGGAATATGTTACGCTCGTGTATATGTAAAATTTTGTGTAGAAAAAGGAAAGATTCCATCCGTTAAAAGTGAATTACAAAATGAAGTAATTTATGGAAGTTATACAGCTGTAAAAAATCTTTCATCAAAGAAAACAATCACTTACTTAAATGATCAGGGATGTGATCTTTCTTATACAGGAAAAACTTTAACATCATATGGATTAGCATGGTATTTTGATGGTATTGATAATTACTACTAAAATATATTTATATAGAGCACCGGAAAATTAAATTTTCCGGTGCTCTTTTTGTGGTTGACATTATATATAGGTTTATGCTTACAATATTTCCATTAAAAATGGAGGTAAATCATGAAAAAACAAAAATTTAAAAATTTAGCTATTTTTTTATTATGTTCTATTTTTCTCACTTTGTTTGAACCGTTTGGGACCGCATCTGCAAATGCGGCCATCAATAGAAGTATTTCAAGCGAAAGTGATAAAATAGCATCTGTTGATGGTGACGGGAATTTACGTTTCAAATTAAGTGCACGAGCTGCATCATCTGGAACACGATGGAAGACAGTGGGATTGTATGTCACAAGCGATCCAACGGGAAGAAACGGTATAGAAAGCACAAAAGCAAAAGACTGTGTATTTTTTGACAAGCTTCCCAAAGGTTGTTCAAAATTAGACGACGTCATAGGAAATACTGTTATCACCTCCTTTACAATTTCAAAAAAAGTCTTTAACAGCATGTGTGACAAAGCCGGTGTAAATCTGAAAACACTGCAGAAGAATGGTGGCAAGGTATATATCCAGGGTGTGCTGCAGGGATACTCGATCAGAAAAGGCGGATCAAAGCGCAACGTTACCGAACGCTGCTATACTTATAGGCAGATGGCGAACACACGTAACACGAGACGGGTAAACGGATCTACATGGTATGGCATCGGCTGGCCGGCCAGCTGTAACGTGTAGAAAATAAGGTGCCCGACACAATAAACTCTGTATAGCATATAGAACAATGTTAAGCGTGAATAAACATAAAATCTCGTATGATTCGCACCAGATTTGGAGGTAAATATGCAAAATAAGATACGTAGTCCTGCAGACTGTAGTGATAATGAATGGCAAGAAAAGATACAAAAGAGATTGAAGCTGGAGGAAAAAATGAGTAACAATTTATTACATGGATTAGACAATATAAAAACAAAGGACTAAAAATATGTTAAAATTAAAAGGAAAATTGGATTTTACATTATTTTTAAAATTAGAAGGTGTAGATCCGGTCAATGGAAAACGTCCGAACAGGAACATAAAAAAGAAATTTGTTATATTAGGAATTGCAATTATTATTGGCATGAAAGGAAGATCTGAAATAAATTTATCCAAAGGGAGTTCTGAAATCAATAAAGTTGAATATATCATCCAGAATGAAACAAATGTATATGTGTGCGGGGAATCTAAAAGAATTTGGGATTTTTCACAGGAGGTGAGTACAGTGAAGTTGACGCAAGAAACTGAAGAATTAAGCTGGTAAATGCATATTGTAAAATGCACGGCGTATGCTATAATATAGATATATAAATTATATTATTTAATTTTAAGCAATACTTCCATATTGCTGTATGTTAGGGACATTCCCTGGAAAATTATCAGGGAATGCAGTAATCGCTCTCCCTGTTTATATAAATACAAATATCTGCTTTTATAATTAGGGAAAGAGAGGAAAAGTAGTATGGTCAATAAAAAGTATAAAGACCGGTTATTTTGCTTGTTGTTTGGAAATGAGGAGTATAAGGACAATGTTTTATCTTTATACAACGCATTATGTCATACCTCACACACAAACACAGAAGACATTCAGATTTATACGATTGATGATGTTATTTACATTAAGATGAAGAATGATGTTTCTATTCTTCTTGACAGTTTTTTGTACCTTTGGGAACAGCAAAGTACATTTAATCCGAATATGCCCATCAGAGGATTCATGTATTTTGGAAAAATGTATGACAGGTATATTACCGAGAACAGTCTCAACATTTACGGAAAGATGCTCATTAAACTGCCGACTCCAAGATATACAGTATTATATAATGGAGTAGAGGAGCAGCCGGGGTTTATGCAGTTAAAGCTTTCGGATTCCTTTATCAATCCGGATTGCAGCGGAGATTTTGAGTGGACAGCCAATATGGTGAATCTTAATGATGGTAAAAATGACGACTTACTTAACAACTGTCGGCCGTTAAAGGATTATATGACGCTGATCAATGAAATCCGTAAAAATTGTAAAACCATGGAGTTTGAGAGTGCTGTCGATGCAGCGGTAACTTATTGTATTGAGCATGATGTTTTAAAGACATTTTTGCTTAAACACAGAGCGGAGGTGAAAGACGTGTGTATCACTGAGTATAATGAAAAATCATTTGTTGACGGGATACGTGCAGAGGGTCGTGCGGAAGGTCAGAACGAAAAAGGACTGGCGGTATACCGTAATCTTCGGAAGAGAGGTTTTTCAAAAGAAGACGCTCTGGTAATCGCAGATATTTCGCCGGATCTGGTAGTTGACGAAGACTAGCTGATCTGTAGTAAACCGTTTTAAAAATGGTAAGACAGCAGAGCAGATCATTGTAAGCGGCATAGATGCAGAAAGGGTGGCGCTTGGTTAACAGATTTCTAAAACCATACAGAGGGCGATAAGGGACGATATGAGAAATCATATCGTCCTTTTTTACCATATTTCAGGATAGGGAAAATGGAATTATATTAGACAATCTGGTGAAATTAGGTTATTATAAATAATAAGGGAGTTACCCTAAAACAGGAGTGTTATAAAAATTATTATTAAATGGAGGTTTAACGTCTTCATGGATAAACTTTATATGATCTTATTATGCCTGATGATAGTACCAATTCTTATTTGTATCAAATATTCCAGAAAAATAAAAAGTGATGTGGCATCTTCCATTGTGAAATGCCTCATTTTTGCAATTGTTACGATCCTTAGCAATGGTTTGTCTGCTTTTTCAGGAAATGAAACATTTTCTTATATAATGGAAGCACTTTATCGGTTTTCCTTTGATCTGATGCTGATATATGTATTGCAGTATTCCCAGCAGTATACACGTGTTTTTCACGAGGTTTCACCGTTTAAAAAGGGGTGTTTCATAATTGCATATCTGGATGGAATTTTACTGTTTTTAAATATAATTTTTCATAACGTATTTACGATAGAAACCGTGCGATTCCCGAATTTTGATATGTATCATGTAGCCGACAAATCCATTATTTTTTACTTTCACTATGTGTTTGCATATGGTCTGGTAGTTTGTATTATTGCATCGTTTATCATCAAAATTATACAGATACCGGATTTTTACCGTAAGAAATATTTGCCGATACTTGTGTTAATATGTGTGATCACGGTATCAAAATTTATATGTGGAATTTCAGAATTTCCGATTGATGTGTCGCTTCCTTTTTTTGTATGCGCAGCAATACTGATCTGTTACCTGACGCTGTACCGTTCTTCGCGTGAACTTGTAGATAAAACACTGTCCATCGTTGTAAATGAAATGAATAACGCTGTGATATGTTTTGATATAAATAACGAATGTGTGTATGCCAATGAGCGTGCATTGAAAATATTTAACAGTTCACTGGATTCCCTTTCCGGGATCTCGGAGGATGTACAGGGCTGGATAAAAGAACATGACACCAACAATTCGGCCTCCCTTGAATGGAGTGGTCAAACCATTATTGACAACAAAACGTATTATTTCGATATCGAATACAGAAAACTGTTTGATAAAAAGAATGAATATATAGGTTTTTTCCTGAATCTGATTGATAATACGGAGAAACATATTGCGTTTGAGAAAGAAAAATACCTTGCAACACATGATACGCTTACCGGATTGTATAATAAGAATTATTTTGCCAAAAAAACATCGGAAATTTTAAATGAGAATCCGGATAAAGAGTGGCTGCTGATCTGTTCCAATATCAAGGATTTTAAACTGGTCAATGATCTCTTTGGTCTTGAAAAAGGAAACGAAGTCCTTAAAATGGAGGCAGATCTTCTTAAAGCACAATGTGGGGAAGGGAGTGTCTATGGACGCACCGGTGGTGACAAATTTGCAATATGCATCCCAAAAGAAGAATTTAAAGAGCAGGATTTTATGGATGCGATACAGACCATGGGGCATGCATTTAACAATGACCTGTATCATCTTCATATTTATGTCGGTGTTTATGAAATCACAGACCGGAATGAAGAAGTATCCATTATGTGTGATAAAGCCAATCTTGCAATAAAGACACTGGGGGAAAACTATGATAAATCAATTGCATACTATAGCGACACGATATTTCATGATACCGTTGCCGAAAAGCAGCTGGTGGGTGATTTTGATAAAGCACTTGCCGAAAAACAGTTCTGCATGTATTTACAGCCACAGGTGACATCGGAAGGAAAATTACTGGGGGCAGAGGCTCTTGTCCGATGGCAGCATCCAAAACGCGGTCTGATTTTTCCGGGGGATTTTATTGAAGTTTTTGAAAAAACAGGTCTGATTTACCGGCTTGACCGGTTTGTGTGGGAACTTGCCGTACAAAAACTTGCACAATGGCAGAAAGACGGGCGGGACGATCTGTATATATCCGTAAATATTTCGACCAAGGACTTTTACTATATGGATGTATATGAAACAATTACCAGTCTTGTTGAAACCTATAAAATCATTCCTTCCACACTGAAACTGGAAATTACGGAAACCGCAATTATGACCGGAACCGCAGGGGAACTTGAAATGATTGAACGGTTCAGGAAATCCGGCTTTCAGGTGGAAATAGACGATTTCGGAAGCGGCTATTCTTCGTTTAATACGCTAAAGGATATGGACGTGGATGTGCTGAAAATAGATATGGGCTTTTTAAGGACAACCCGGCCGGAACGCATAGAAAGAAGTATGTCCATTATAAATACGATCATTTCACTCACCAAAACACTTGGTCTTTCCGTTATCACGGAGGGCGTTGAAACAAAGGAACAAATTGATAAGCTTACCCAGATGGGATGCGGAATATATCAGGGGTATTATTTTTCAAAGCCGATTCCGGTAGACCAGTTTGAAGATGCCTATATGTAAATTTATCCGGAATAAAGGTATTGCCAACATATTCAGTCAGATGGGACTTATATAACTAAATTGAAAGATAAGAAATATTTGACGAGGAAATTCACAGAGAAATTGATGGAACATTAAAACGTCTGGGAACCGATTATCTGGACTTGTATATCATTCACCGGTTTGATTATGAGACTTCGATCGAGGAGACGATGGAAGCCTTAAACGATCTGGTAAAGGCAGGAAAGGTGCGGGCACTCGGTGCTTCTGCGATGTACGGTTATCAGTTTTATAATATGCAGCTTATGGCAAAAGAGCACGGCTGCCTGGGTTCTTCCGGTGGGAATACAACTATATTGCGTGTGAGTAAAACGGTATGGGGTATCGGGACTCGGCAATATAATTGTTTTTTTAAGCGTAATCCGTTATACTAGATGCATAGTATAGCGGATTATTTTTTGGAGGTACTTATGGGAAGATTTTTGAATCCAGATAACGGGGCTTTTTCAGAGGCAGTCAATTCAGAAATTTATATTGATAAAACCCGTTTGCTGGAATACACCAACCAGGTGATAAATACCACATCAAAATTTATCTGTAACAGCCGTCCGAGACGTTTTGGAAAGTCCATGACTGCAGACATGCTTTCCGCTTATTACAGCAGGGGCTGTGATTCCAAAGAGCTCTTTAAAAATTATGAGATAAGTACAGTTTCATCATATGAAAAGAATCTTAATAAGTATGATGTGATTCATTTTGATGTACAGTGGTGCATGATGGATGCCAAAGATGCAGATCATGTTGTAGATTATATCAACGAGGGAATTTTACAGGAACTGAGGGAAGCATACGGACAGATCATTCCGGATGCGGTCAGGACTGCTTATGGGGCAATGTCCTATATCAAAGCGGCTACCGGCAATAAATTTGTTGTCATCATTGATGAGTGGGATGTTTTGATTCGAGATGAGGCACAGAATCATACATTGCAGGAGGCATATATTGATTTTCTCAGAGGAATGTTTAAAGGCACAGAACCTTCCAGATACATTGCGTTAGCATATTTGACGGGAATTTTACCGATTAAGAAATTAAAAACGCAGTCGGCACTCAACAATTTTGAAGAATTTACCATGCTCGATGCAGGACGGATGGCTCCTTACGTCGGGTTTACAGAAGAAGAAGTCCACGGACTGTGTGAACAATACGGATGCAGTTATGAACAGGTGAAATCCTGGTATGATGGCTATTTATTAGAGGATTATCAGGTATATAATCCGAAGGCCGTTGTCAGTGTCATGTTAAATGGAAAGTATAAAAGTTATTGGTCAAATACCGGAAGTTATGAGGCAATTGTGCCACTGATCAACATGGATTTTGATGGCTTGAAATCTGCAATTATCGAGATGTTGTCGGGTGCATCCGTAGAAGTGGATGTGACATCCTTTCAGAATGACACGGTAAGTTTTGCAAATCGGGATGATGTGCTTACGTACCTGATTCATTTGGGATATCTGGCTTATGATCAGGACAGCCGGCATGTTTTTATTCCGAATGAAGAAATCCGGCACGAGTTAAATCATGCAGTGAAACGTACCAGGTGGAATGAGATGGTGACATTTCAAAAAGAATCGTCAGCGTTATTAGATGCAACGCTGGAAAAAGATGGAATGGAGGTTGCAAAGGGGATTGAGAAAATTCATACCGGGTATTCTTCAACGATTATGTACCATGATGAAAATTCGCTCAGCAGTGTACTTACGATCGCATACTTAAGTTCCATGCAGTATTATTTTAAACCCATCCGGGAATTGCCGACCGGCCGTGGTTTTGCGGATTTTGTTTATATTCCAAAACCGGAATATAAAGCTGATTATCCGGCACTGGTTGTGGAACTGAAATGGAATAAAACTGCGGATACCGCCTTACAACAGATAAAAGACAGAAAGTATCCGAAATCGTTAGAGCCATATACAGGAAATATTCTGCTCGTAGGAATCAATTATGATAAGAAGACGAAAGAACATTCCTGTGTGATTGAAAATGATAAAAAGCAATAAGCGTTAAGCTTCGTCTTTTTGCAGGATTGAAACAAATCCCGCAACAAAACTAAACAGAACAGGAAGAAACCAATGGAAGAAAAAATCATGCATCTTCTGATCACGGAAGACGATATGGCACTCGCACAGGGACTGCAGCGCGCATTACAGGAGAAAAACCGGCAGGTGCTATGTTGTAAAAACATACAGGAGACCAGACAGCATCTGCACCAGAACAAGACAGATCTGCTGATTCTCGATGTGAATCTGCCGGATGGAAGCGGTTTTGATCTGCTGCAGGAGGTCCGCAGAACCTCGGATCTTCCGGTGATCTTACTTACGGCAAACGATCTGGAAATGGATATTGTAAGCGGACTGGAGCAGGGAGCAAATGATTACATCACAAAGCCGTTCAGTTTGGCGGTACTCCGGGCGCGGGTAAACACCCAGCTTCGGAACCGGACGGTGCAGATGCAGAAAGAAAGCACACAAAACACACAGATCTGGGAGGGCAGTATCTGGAAGTTTGATTTTACAAATATGCGTTTTACCGTAAGCGGACAGGAAGTGGAGTTAAGTAAAACCGAGCAGAAACTTCTGGCGCTTCTTGTGCAGCATGCGGGGATGACCGTGCCGCGGGAAACTTTGATGGATCGCATCTGGACCGATGGCGCGGTGTACGTGGATGAAAACGCGCTTTCGGTTGCCATCAAGCGGCTGCGGGATAAATTACAGGCAAAGGAGCAGATCCGGACCGTGTATGGGATCGGATATGTATGGGAAGTATGATCGGATATTTTGTAATTATATTGCTTGCGGCAGGGAGTGTGCTTGCAGCAGCACTTTTCTTCAGACACCGGCAGAAACAGGTGATGGATGGACTTTCCGATATGCTTGAGGCGGCGATAAACGGCACCTTTTCCGAGACCACATTTGATGAGTCGCGGCAGTCATCGCTGGAAAACCGTCTGGCGCAGTATCTGGCGGCATCGGAACTTTCAGTGCGAAGCATAGATGCGGAGCGGGAAAAAATCAAAGAACTGATCGCAGATATTTCCCATCAGACGCGGACGCCGCTTTCAAATATTTTATTGTATACGGAACTGCTGGAGGAAGAACCGCTGGGGGAAGCAGCACAGGATTCCGTAAAAAAGCTGCGGCAGCAGAGTGAAAAATTACAGTTTTTAATGGATGCGCTTGTCAAACTTTCAAGGCTTGAGACAGGCGTTTTTGTGTTGCATCCAATCCGGCAGCCGCTGACAGAACTGGTGGTAGACGGTATGGAAAGTTACCGGGAAAAAGCAGCCGCCAAAGGACTTGCGATTGCGTTTTCCGGGACGAAAAAAGCAGAGGAAGACGCACCGGTTTATGCGTACTTTGATAAGAAATGGTCCATGGAAGCACTGGGAAATATTCTCGATAATGCGATCAAATATACGAACACAGGAGGGATTACCATAAAACTCTGTTCCTATGAACTGTTTGCCTGCGTGGAAGTGACGGATACGGGAATCGGCATCGGTGAGGAGGAGCATGCAGCGGTATTTGGGCGTTTTTACAGGGGAAACGCGGTTGCCGAAAAGAGCGGTGTGGGGATCGGACTGTATCTGGCACGTTTTATCATGCAGCAGCAGGGCGGATATATCCGGCTTTCGTCCACGCAGGGGGAAGGCTCAACGTTTGGGCTGTATTTTCCAACGGCAATTGTGTCAAAACTGTAAGAATCTTTTGTTTCCGGGACAGATTCTCGAAAGAATTCTGTGCGACAATCTTAAAAGAAGGCAGGAAATGCCAAATCAGGAGCAAAAGGAGATTACAGGATGGTCATTTTGGAAACCAGAGATTTGAAAAAACAGTATGGCACGGGGGAGACCGCCGTGCACGCGCTGGCGGGGGTAAACCTGTCGGTGGAAAACGGAGAATTTGTCGCGGTGGTAGGAACCTCCGGATCTGGAAAATCGACGCTTTTACATATGCTTGGCGGACTCGACCGGGCAACATCCGGCAAAGTCTATGTGGACGGCAAGGACATTTTTGCATTAAAGGATGAAGAACTGACGATTTTCCGCAGAAGAAAAATCGGATTTGTCTTTCAGTCCTTTAATTTAGTTCCGGTGCTGTCTGTCTATGAAAACATTGTACTGCCATTGCAGCTTGACGGAAAAACCGTGGACAATGCATTTATCGGGGAGATTGCAGAGGCACTCGGACTGAAAGAAAAATTAAATGTGCTGCCAAACCAGCTTTCGGGAGGACAGCAGCAGCGCGTGGCGATCGCGCGGGCACTCGCAGCCAAACCGGCGATTCTATTAGCAGATGAACCGACCGGAAATCTCGACAGCTGTACCTCACAGGATGTGATGGGGCTGCTCAAAACGACCAGCACCAAATTTTCGCAGACCATTGTGATGATCACACACAACGAGGAGATTGCACAGCTTGCAGACCGGATCATCCGTATCGAGGATGGACGGATTGTGACAGGGAAAGCAGGTGAGGCATTATGATACAGGTAAAAAACCGTGCCTGTGTGCGCACCATTGCCGTGCGCAGTCTGCGGGCTTCGAGAATGAGAAACCGGATCGCTGTGATTGCAATTATGCTGACCACGATGCTGTTTACCGCGCTGTTTACGATTGCAATTTCCATCAACGATTCGTTCCAGCAGTCCAACTTTCTTATGGCCGGAGGCGATGCGCACGGGTCTTTTAAGAAACTGACGGAAGAACAGATGGAAACCTTAAAAAAAGATCCGCTCATTCGGGAGACAGGTGCGCGGTTGTTTTTAGGAATGGGAACCGGGGATGCATTTCGCAAGACACAGGTGGAAGTCAGCTATATGGATGCGTATGAAGTAAAACATTATTTTTGCACACCAACGCACGGACATCGTCCCAAAGAGGGAAGCAATGAAGCGATGACAGATACCCGGGTGTTAAAACTGTTAGGAGTACAGCCAAAAATCGGCACCAAATTTACCGTGACGTATCAGATCGGAGGAGGTCAGTCAGAACCGAAAACGGTGACGCAGGAGTTTGTTCTCTCCGGCTGGTGGGATTACAACGGAGTTTCCCAGGCAAGCAATGTGATCGTGCCAGAAAGTTATGTGAAAAAGACATTGCAGCATGTGAATATCGGGGAGGCTGAAGAGAGTGGAAAATGGTCACTTGACGTTATGTTTGGGAATGCACTTCATATCGAAAAAGATATGCGGCAGGTGATCAGAGACTGTGGATTTTAGTCAGAAGATGCTTCCAAACCGGGCTATATTGCATTTGGTGTAAACTGGGGCTATACCGGTGCGCAGTCGAGCAGCAATCTGAATCCGGAAAGCATTGCAGCCATTGTGGCATTGCTTGTGCTCATTGTATTTACCGGATACCTGGTCATTTACAATGTGTTTCAGATTTCCGTTGCCAACGATATCCGTTTCTACGGACTGTTAAAAACGATCGGCATGACCGGGCGGCAGCTCAAGCGGATCATCCGGCTGCAGGCAGTCCTTTTATCAGGCATTGGAATCCCGGCGGGACTTCTTCTGGGATTTGGAATCGGCGTGGGACTGGCACCGGCTGTCATGGCACAGACGAGTTACACGACAGCGGTTATAAAATTGCATGCGTGGGTATTTGTGGGAGCAGCACTTTTTTCACTGGTCACCGTATTTTTATCCTGCAATAAGCCGGGGCGGATCGCTGCAAAGGTATCCCCGGTCGAAGCGGTGCGCTATACGGAGGCAGACTGTGGCAGAAAAAAAGCAAAAGCGGCAAAAAAGCCGGCGTCTTTGGGGCGTATGGCATGGGCAAATGTGGGACGAAACCGGAAGAAAACGGTTCTTGTTGTCATTTCCCTCTCCCTTGCGGTTGTTCTTTTAAATCTGACCGTTATGTTTGCAAATGGATTTGATATGGATCTGTATTTGAAACACTTCTGTGTGAGCGATTTTGTGTTTGCCAATGCGGATTATTTTAACGTGCAGAAAGGATTTCATTCTTCCGATGAAGCGGTGGAAGATTCTGCAATGCAGACCGTGCTCGCGCAAAATGGGGTTAAAGAGAGTGGATGTGTCTACGGACAGACAACCCGGGTTTTGGAAAAAATAAAGAAAAAAGATATGCTGGCGTATTTTACATCCATGGGACATACCATGACAAAAGAGCAGGAAAAGGGTTATTTCAATTGGAAGGAACAGGCAGATGATGGCAGTTATTATGACGATATTCAGTTGTATGGAATGGATGCATTCCCGCTTCAGAAAGTAAAGGTGCTCAAAGGCGATGTCACAGCTCTGGATCAGGAGAATGCCATTGCGGCAGTCTATAAGCAGGATGATTATAACAAAAAAGTTGATCACAGTAACTGGGCCGGGGTGGGCGATCAGGTGACACTCAGGTACGTAAACAGTTGGAAATACTTTGACGCAAAGAGTGGAAAAGAGATCCTGGAGGATGAGGTTGACGATTATGAAGATGCCTATGTCATGAAAGCAGATGATTATACACAAAAAACCTATATGGTGGTGGCAGAGATTCTGGTGCCTTCCGCGATGAGCTGCCGGTATTATGGATCGCCGCAGTTTGTGCTTGGAAGCGATACGTTTATCAAAGATACCGGGACAAAAGATGTCATGCATATGATGTTTGATATGAAAAACAATCAGAGTGCAAGAGCAATGGAAAGTTTTTTGAAAAATTATACGGAACAGGTCGAGCCGCTGTACAGCTATGAATCGAAATTTTCCTACGAAAAAGAGTTTGATTCGTTCCGTGGGATGTTTCTGCTGCTTGGAGGTGTTCTCTCCGGTGTGATCGCCGTGGTCGGAACATTAAATTTCCTGAATGCCATCCTCACGGGGATGATTGCAAGGCGCAGGGAGTTTGCTGTGCTGCAGTCGGTTGGCATGACCAGACGCCAGTTGAAGCGGATGCTTGTGTATGAGGGACTGTTGTATACGTTTGCGGCGATTGTCATTTCGCTTATTCTTGTTGTGGCATCTGAGCCGTTTATGGGAAAGATGATTGAAAAAATGTTCTGGTTTTTCCGGTTTCAGTATACCATCGGTCCGGTCGTGCTTGCGGCACTGATCTTTACCGTGATCGGCGCGGGGGTTCCGCTTGTGGTCTATTGTGTGGTTGGAAAGCAGACGATCGTGGAGCGGCTGAGGGAGACGGAGTAAAAAAGAATAACAAAACATTTCCGAATAAAACCTGAATCCATGTGGCATAAGAAGCAATTCATCCGGTCACTTTGCTTTTCAGGACAGATGTGATATCTGCCGAAAGCGTTGCTGAATGTTCCACAAACAGAGCAATAAAAATAAATATTTCTTTAATTTTGAAACCATACTATTTACATAAATGAAACCGTAAGGTAATCTTAAAAAATATGTAAAATATGCGGATCATAAGAAAGAGGTTTATGGATGAGGAAGAAACGGATCACAGTTATAATTGGCAGGATGTTTTGTGGCGGAGCGTTTAATCTATGGAACAGGCAGAATAAAACCAAATCGGCAATGAAATTATCAGCTGTTGTTATGCTCTTGTGCCTGATGCTGGGGGCATGTGCACAGAAACAGAAGATACCGGCTGCAACTTATATGGGAGGAAACCATACCATTACAGAAATTTGCAAAGAACTGGATACCGCGGGAGCTTCCCATGTAGATACATTCCGGGAATGGGTAACTGATTTTGCGGATTCGGCCGGGAAGAATGCAAAGCTTGAGGATGTCTGGTCTGATCCGGAAAACATGAAAGCAGATATCGGCAAATGTATGGATGGCTGGGAACAGAATCATGATTACTCCGACACGGACTGCAGAATGACAGCCTTTCTCTTACTGGATGGCTTGCTTCACGCAGAATCAACGGAAGACAATTATGAAGGTACTTATCTAATGTTTGATACAGAAGCAATAGATAATGTGGAAAGGTATGAAACCATAAAAGAGAACCGGGATATGTTTACCACGCTCTATGGAGAAAAGAGTGTTGCGGATAAAAAACATCCGGAAACAGCATTTTCGGATAGTTGGAAACATTATGGATTTCAAATAGACAGTGACAGGATATCGCTCCTTAGTATCGTGATATATGACCCGTATTCGGATGTTACTTTCGTGGGTCATACAGGTATCCTGATAAAGGACAGGGACGATTACTTATTTGTAGAAAAGATTGCATTTGAACAACCATATCAGGCAACAAAGGTGAAGACGGTGGATGAATTGCTCAATATTCTGTCATTGAGACCGGAATATTTCGGAGAAGAGGGAGAAGCCGGACCGTTTGTTTATAATAATGGGGAATATATTGGAACATTAAAGGCGAAGACATATTAGCAAAAAACATTTGACATACCGGAAATATTCCCCTACAATCGTTCTAAAAAGAACGATTGTAGGGGGGGGGGAAAGAGAATTTCTTTTGGCTGTTATCTGCCGGTTACTTTATTTAGTAAAACGAAACCAAAGGTGGGATTATTAATGATTCCAAAAACCTGTGCATATATGTGGATGATTGCAATGGGACTACAACTGTTATTTTAAAAACAAAAATATTATAGAGGCAGGGCATTATAATGAAAATGGAAAAATTTGTAAAGCTTATGACGGGACATTTTGATAACAGAGAACAATTTACAGAAATGAAATCTGCAGGAAAATTATTTCCGTATGCCAGACATGTGAATACAGTCTGTAATGATAAGATAAATAATATTCCGGAAAATTTTACCGGAATATTTATTGTAGAAGAAAGTTATTATGAGACGGATGGAAAATGCCATGCATCACCGCATTTATTTCTTGTTACGGATTGTGACGGTGGAATTATGCTTTCTTCCTACGAAATTCCGGCAGGAGAAGACAAAAATACGTTTTCTTATGCTTCCATGAAGAACGTAGAATATAGTGACCTGAAAAGATCTGAGAAGTTTACCCCGGCATTGTATCAGGAAAAGGATGGCGTCTGGGAAGGGGGAAGTGTGAGTCAGTTTACCCCTGTGATGACATTCCGGTTATGGGAGAGATTCTCGGAGACATGTCTGGAGGTGTCAGAAAGTATGGAAGTGAATGGAAAGAAAACTTTCGGATATGATGTGCCGGTCATTTATAAAAGGGAACGAGGTGCCTGACACCAGTTCCGTGGGAAGCATAGATGCTGAAACGGTAGCGCTTGCACGATCAATTAAATAAGCACTAGATAAAAGAGTCATCCATCTGGATGGCTCTTTTATTGATCCTGATATCTGCGCAGATTTCGACAAACAGCTCATATTGTATATTTCATGAAATTATCACTAAAAATTTTTATACCGCATGGTTTTCTTTTTCTGCTTGACAAATACCATTTGATTGTTCCTATACTTTTTTAAAAATTCTGGTATTTCTTTTCTCCTATTTTTATTGCCATTCGTATAAAAAGAAGTTATAGTGATATCAGAACAAAGAAAACAGGTGTTTCCAAAAGGAAACCAGAGTATAAAGTGGAGGAAATGTATATGAAAAACAAATGGTTAAAAAACAGCAACAGACAGCACCTGAGATATTCCATGCGTCAGGCATCCGGAATTGCACTTGCCCTTGTAATGGGAATTTCCGTAGCAGCTGCAGGACATACCCAGAGCGTAAAGGCGGCCGTTGATACACAGACTGCAGATACCGGTGTGGTAGCAACGACAGATACAGCAAATCAGACTACAGAAACAACTACTATCGGGAAGAACCAGATCAGCATCAAGGATTTTGCCAGCCAGGTGCAGAAAGTAACAGGGAAAGACGTATTAAAGAATGCCGGCATTAAAAATACCGCTGCCGCTACTACAAACGAGATAGCGGCATATCTCCTGAATGAAGCTGATTCCGCAGTTAATGGAGGGGAAAATTCCTATAACTACGATCTGTATGGCTATGTGAAATACTTTAACCGTATCAGTGATATCAAGAAGGCTGATGACAAATATAAGGAATCCCTGTACAAATGCTTCACTAAGGGCATTATGGTAGGAAAGAGTGACGGAACATATTCCAGCACCCGGAAATTTCTGCCAAAGACAAAGATCACCAAGGACGAAGCAAAGAAGATGATAAATCGCCTGAAAAACAAAGGAAAGAGATTCAAACTTTCCTACGATGGACAGGTGTTAAGAATCATTAACCTGCCAAAGAATTATAAGGATTACCCATATATCCTTGCAAGTTTTCCAAATTCTTATTATGAAAAAGAAACAAGAGCAACAAAACAGAAACATAAAGGTTTAAAAACTCCAGCTCAAACTTCGAAGATTCTCAGTGATGAAGATAAGGATATGATCTGTGCAAAGATCAAAAAGAACGTAGAGTTAAGACTTAACGTGGATTATAGAAAAACATTCACATCCAAATGGAAAAGCGATCTGATGAACACTTACATTGACCCGAATAAACAGAAGTCGGTAAATGCATACATAAAGGCGGCAAAGGCAAGAAAAGTCGTACTTAGCAGCGGAAAAGTTATAGTAGATCCTTCATCTTTATGGATTGACGGTACAGGAATATGTTACGCTCGTGTATATGTAAAATTTTGTGTAGAAAAAGGAAAGATTCCATCCGTTAAAAGTGAATTACAAAATGAAGTAATTTATGGAAGTTATACAGCTGTAAAAAATCTTTCATCAAAGAAAACAATCACTTACTTAAATGATCAGGGATGTGATCTTTCTTATACAGGAAAAACTTTAACATCATATGGATTAGCATGGTATTTTGATGGTATTGATAATTACTACTAAAATATATTTATATAGAGCACCGGAAAATTAAATTTTCCGGTGCTCTTTTTGTGGTTGACATTATATATAGGTTTATGCTTACAATATTTCCATTAAAAATGGAGGTAAATCATGAAAAAACAAAAATTTAAAAATTTAGCTATTTTTTTATTATGTTCTATTTTTCTCACTTTGTTTGAACCGTTTGGGACCGCATCTGCAAATGCGGCCATCAATAGAAGTATTTCAAGCGAAAGTGATAAAATAGCATCTGTTGATGGTGACGGGAATTTACGTTTCAAATTAAGTGCACGAGCTGCATCATCTGGAACACGATGGAAGACAGTGGGATTGTATGTCACAAGCGATCCAACGGGAAGAAACGGTATAGAAAGCACAAAAGCAAAAGACTGTGTATTTTTTGACAAGCTTCCCAAAGGTTGTTCAAAATTAGACGACGTCATAGGAAATACTGTTATCACCTCCTTTACAATTTCAAAAAAAGTCTTTAACAGCATGTGTGACAAAGCCGGTGTAAATCTGAAAACACTGCAGAAGAATGGTGGCAAGGTATATATCCAGGGTGTGCTGCAGGGATACTCGATCAGAAAAGGCGGATCAAAGCGCAACGTTACCGAACGCTGCTATACTTATAGGCAGATGGCGAACACACGTAACACGAGACGGGTAAACGGATCTACATGGTATGGCATCGGCTGGCCGGCCAGCTGTAACGTGTAGAAAATAAGGTGCCCGACACAATAAACTCTGTATAGCATATAGAACAATGTTAAGCGTGAATAAACATAAAATCTCGTATGATTCGCACCAGATTTGGAGGTAAATATGCAAAATAAGATACGTAGTCCTGCAGACTGTAGTGATAATGAATGGCAAGAAAAGATACAAAAGAGATTGAAGCTGGAGGAAAAAATGAGTAACAATTTATTACATGGATTAGACAATATAAAAACAAAGGACTAAAAATATGTTAAAATTAAAAGGAAAATTGGATTTTACATTATTTTTAAAATTAGAAGGTGTAGATCCGGTCAATGGAAAACGTCCGAACAGGAACATAAAAAAGAAATTTGTTATATTAGGAATTGCAATTATTATTGGCATGAAAGGAAGATCTGAAATAAATTTATCCAAAGGGAGTTCTGAAATCAATAAAGTTGAATATATCATCCAGAATGAAACAAATGTATATGTGTGCGGGGAATCTAAAAGAATTTGGGATTTTTCACAGGAGGTGAGTACAGTGAAGTTGACGCAAGAAACTGAAGAATTAAGCTGGTAAATGCATATTGTAAAATGCACGGCGTATGCTATAATATAGATATATAAATTATATTATTTAATTTTAAGCAATACTTCCATATTGCTGTATGTTAGGGACATTCCCTGGAAAATTATCAGGGAATGCAGTAATCGCTCTCCCTGTTTATATAAATACAAATATCTGCTTTTATAATTAGGGAAAGAGAGGAAAAGTAGTATGGTCAATAAAAAGTATAAAGACCGGTTATTTTGCTTGTTGTTTGGAAATGAGGAGTATAAGGACAATGTTTTATCTTTATACAACGCATTATGTCATACCTCACACACAAACACAGAAGACATTCAGATTTATACGATTGATGATGTTATTTACATTAAGATGAAGAATGATGTTTCTATTCTTCTTGACAGTTTTTTGTACCTTTGGGAACAGCAAAGTACATTTAATCCGAATATGCCCATCAGAGGATTCATGTATTTTGGAAAAATGTATGACAGGTATATTACCGAGAACAGTCTCAACATTTACGGAAAGATGCTCATTAAACTGCCGACTCCAAGATATACAGTATTATATAATGGAGTAGAGGAGCAGCCGGGGTTTATGCAGTTAAAGCTTTCGGATTCCTTTATCAATCCGGATTGCAGCGGAGATTTTGAGTGGACAGCCAATATGGTGAATCTTAATGATGGTAAAAATGACGACTTACTTAACAACTGTCGGCCGTTAAAGGATTATATGACGCTGATCAATGAAATCCGTAAAAATTGTAAAACCATGGAGTTTGAGAGTGCTGTCGATGCAGCGGTAACTTATTGTATTGAGCATGATGTTTTAAAGACATTTTTGCTTAAACACAGAGCGGAGGTGAAAGACGTGTGTATCACTGAGTATAATGAAAAATCATTTGTTGACGGGATACGTGCAGAGGGTCGTGCGGAAGGTCAGAACGAAAAAGGACTGGCGGTATACCGTAATCTTCGGAAGAGAGGTTTTTCAAAAGAAGACGCTCTGGTAATCGCAGATATTTCGCCGGATCTGGTAGTTGACGAAGACTAGCTGATCTGTAGTAAACCGTTTTAAAAATGGTAAGACAGCAGAGCAGATCATTGTAAGCGGCATAGATGCAGAAAGGGTGGCGCTTGGTTAACAGATTTCTAAAACCATACAGAGGGCGATAAGGGACGATATGAGAAATCATATCGTCCTTTTTTACCATATTTCAGGATAGGGAAAATGGAATTATATTAGACAATCTGGTGAAATTAGGTTATTATAAATAATAAGGGAGTTACCCTAAAACAGGAGTGTTATAAAAATTATTATTAAATGGAGGTTTAACGTCTTCATGGATAAACTTTATATGATCTTATTATGCCTGATGATAGTACCAATTCTTATTTGTATCAAATATTCCAGAAAAATAAAAAGTGATGTGGCATCTTCCATTGTGAAATGCCTCATTTTTGCAATTGTTACGATCCTTAGCAATGGTTTGTCTGCTTTTTCAGGAAATGAAACATTTTCTTATATAATGGAAGCACTTTATCGGTTTTCCTTTGATCTGATGCTGATATATGTATTGCAGTATTCCCAGCAGTATACACGTGTTTTTCACGAGGTTTCACCGTTTAAAAAGGGGTGTTTCATAATTGCATATCTGGATGGAATTTTACTGTTTTTAAATATAATTTTTCATAACGTATTTACGATAGAAACCGTGCGATTCCCGAATTTTGATATGTATCATGTAGCCGACAAATCCATTATTTTTTACTTTCACTATGTGTTTGCATATGGTCTGGTAGTTTGTATTATTGCATCGTTTATCATCAAAATTATACAGATACCGGATTTTTACCGTAAGAAATATTTGCCGATACTTGTGTTAATATGTGTGATCACGGTATCAAAATTTATATGTGGAATTTCAGAATTTCCGATTGATGTGTCGCTTCCTTTTTTTGTATGCGCAGCAATACTGATCTGTTACCTGACGCTGTACCGTTCTTCGCGTGAACTTGTAGATAAAACACTGTCCATCGTTGTAAATGAAATGAATAACGCTGTGATATGTTTTGATATAAATAACGAATGTGTGTATGCCAATGAGCGTGCATTGAAAATATTTAACAGTTCACTGGATTCCCTTTCCGGGATCTCGGAGGATGTACAGGGCTGGATAAAAGAACATGACACCAACAATTCGGCCTCCCTTGAATGGAGTGGTCAAACCATTATTGACAACAAAACGTATTATTTCGATATCGAATACAGAAAACTGTTTGATAAAAAGAATGAATATATAGGTTTTTTCCTGAATCTGATTGATAATACGGAGAAACATATTGCGTTTGAGAAAGAAAAATACCTTGCAACACATGATACGCTTACCGGATTGTATAATAAGAATTATTTTGCCAAAAAAACATCGGAAATTTTAAATGAGAATCCGGATAAAGAGTGGCTGCTGATCTGTTCCAATATCAAGGATTTTAAACTGGTCAATGATCTCTTTGGTCTTGAAAAAGGAAACGAAGTCCTTAAAATGGAGGCAGATCTTCTTAAAGCACAATGTGGGGAAGGGAGTGTCTATGGACGCACCGGTGGTGACAAATTTGCAATATGCATCCCAAAAGAAGAATTTAAAGAGCAGGATTTTATGGATGCGATACAGACCATGGGGCATGCATTTAACAATGACCTGTATCATCTTCATATTTATGTCGGTGTTTATGAAATCACAGACCGGAATGAAGAAGTATCCATTATGTGTGATAAAGCCAATCTTGCAATAAAGACACTGGGGGAAAACTATGATAAATCAATTGCATACTATAGCGACACGATATTTCATGATACCGTTGCCGAAAAGCAGCTGGTGGGTGATTTTGATAAAGCACTTGCCGAAAAACAGTTCTGCATGTATTTACAGCCACAGGTGACATCGGAAGGAAAATTACTGGGGGCAGAGGCTCTTGTCCGATGGCAGCATCCAAAACGCGGTCTGATTTTTCCGGGGGATTTTATTGAAGTTTTTGAAAAAACAGGTCTGATTTACCGGCTTGACCGGTTTGTGTGGGAACTTGCCGTACAAAAACTTGCACAATGGCAGAAAGACGGGCGGGACGATCTGTATATATCCGTAAATATTTCGACCAAGGACTTTTACTATATGGATGTATATGAAACAATTACCAGTCTTGTTGAAACCTATAAAATCATTCCTTCCACACTGAAACTGGAAATTACGGAAACCGCAATTATGACCGGAACCGCAGGGGAACTTGAAATGATTGAACGGTTCAGGAAATCCGGCTTTCAGGTGGAAATAGACGATTTCGGAAGCGGCTATTCTTCGTTTAATACGCTAAAGGATATGGACGTGGATGTGCTGAAAATAGATATGGGCTTTTTAAGGACAACCCGGCCGGAACGCATAGAAAGAAGTATGTCCATTATAAATACGATCATTTCACTCACCAAAACACTTGGTCTTTCCGTTATCACGGAGGGCGTTGAAACAAAGGAACAAATTGATAAGCTTACCCAGATGGGATGCGGAATATATCAGGGGTATTATTTTTCAAAGCCGATTCCGGTAGACCAGTTTGAAGATGCCTATATGTAAATTTATCCGGAATAAAGGTATTGCCAACATATTCAGTCAGATGGGACTTATATAACTAAATTGAAAGATAAGAAATATTTGACGAGGAAATTCACAGAGAAATTGATGGAACATTAAAACGTCTGGGAACCGATTATCTGGACTTGTATATCATTCACCGGTTTGATTATGAGACTTCGATCGAGGAGACGATGGAAGCCTTAAACGATCTGGTAAAGGCAGGAAAGGTGCGGGCACTCGGTGCTTCTGCGATGTACGGTTATCAGTTTTATAATATGCAGCTTATGGCAAAAGAGCACGGCTGCCTGGGTTCTTCCGGTGGGAATACAACTATATTGCGTGTGAGTAAAACGGTATGGGGTATCGGGACTCGGCAATATAATTGTTTTTTTAAGCGTAATCCGTTATACTAGATGCATAGTATAGCGGATTATTTTTTGGAGGTACTTATGGGAAGATTTTTGAATCCAGATAACGGGGCTTTTTCAGAGGCAGTCAATTCAGAAATTTATATTGATAAAACCCGTTTGCTGGAATACACCAACCAGGTGATAAATACCACATCAAAATTTATCTGTAACAGCCGTCCGAGACGTTTTGGAAAGTCCATGACTGCAGACATGCTTTCCGCTTATTACAGCAGGGGCTGTGATTCCAAAGAGCTCTTTAAAAATTATGAGATAAGTACAGTTTCATCATATGAAAAGAATCTTAATAAGTATGATGTGATTCATTTTGATGTACAGTGGTGCATGATGGATGCCAAAGATGCAGATCATGTTGTAGATTATATCAACGAGGGAATTTTACAGGAACTGAGGGAAGCATACGGACAGATCATTCCGGATGCGGTCAGGACTGCTTATGGGGCAATGTCCTATATCAAAGCGGCTACCGGCAATAAATTTGTTGTCATCATTGATGAGTGGGATGTTTTGATTCGAGATGAGGCACAGAATCATACATTGCAGGAGGCATATATTGATTTTCTCAGAGGAATGTTTAAAGGCACAGAACCTTCCAGATACATTGCGTTAGCATATTTGACGGGAATTTTACCGATTAAGAAATTAAAAACGCAGTCGGCACTCAACAATTTTGAAGAATTTACCATGCTCGATGCAGGACGGATGGCTCCTTACGTCGGGTTTACAGAAGAAGAAGTCCACGGACTGTGTGAACAATACGGATGCAGTTATGAACAGGTGAAATCCTGGTATGATGGCTATTTATTAGAGGATTATCAGGTATATAATCCGAAGGCCGTTGTCAGTGTCATGTTAAATGGAAAGTATAAAAGTTATTGGTCAAATACCGGAAGTTATGAGGCAATTGTGCCACTGATCAACATGGATTTTGATGGCTTGAAATCTGCAATTATCGAGATGTTGTCGGGTGCATCCGTAGAAGTGGATGTGACATCCTTTCAGAATGACACGGTAAGTTTTGCAAATCGGGATGATGTGCTTACGTACCTGATTCATTTGGGATATCTGGCTTATGATCAGGACAGCCGGCATGTTTTTATTCCGAATGAAGAAATCCGGCACGAGTTAAATCATGCAGTGAAACGTACCAGGTGGAATGAGATGGTGACATTTCAAAAAGAATCGTCAGCGTTATTAGATGCAACGCTGGAAAAAGATGGAATGGAGGTTGCAAAGGGGATTGAGAAAATTCATACCGGGTATTCTTCAACGATTATGTACCATGATGAAAATTCGCTCAGCAGTGTACTTACGATCGCATACTTAAGTTCCATGCAGTATTATTTTAAACCCATCCGGGAATTGCCGACCGGCCGTGGTTTTGCGGATTTTGTTTATATTCCAAAACCGGAATATAAAGCTGATTATCCGGCACTGGTTGTGGAACTGAAATGGAATAAAACTGCGGATACCGCCTTACAACAGATAAAAGACAGAAAGTATCCGAAATCGTTAGAGCCATATACAGGAAATATTCTGCTCGTAGGAATCAATTATGATAAGAAGACGAAAGAACATTCCTGTGTGATTGAAAATGATAAAAAGCAATAAGCGTTAAGCTTCGTCTTTTTGCAGGATTGAAACAAATCCCGCAACAAAACTAAACAGAACAGGAAGAAACCAATGGAAGAAAAAATCATGCATCTTCTGATCACGGAAGACGATATGGCACTCGCACAGGGACTGCAGCGCGCATTACAGGAGAAAAACCGGCAGGTGCTATGTTGTAAAAACATACAGGAGACCAGACAGCATCTGCACCAGAACAAGACAGATCTGCTGATTCTCGATGTGAATCTGCCGGATGGAAGCGGTTTTGATCTGCTGCAGGAGGTCCGCAGAACCTCGGATCTTCCGGTGATCTTACTTACGGCAAACGATCTGGAAATGGATATTGTAAGCGGACTGGAGCAGGGAGCAAATGATTACATCACAAAGCCGTTCAGTTTGGCGGTACTCCGGGCGCGGGTAAACACCCAGCTTCGGAACCGGACGGTGCAGATGCAGAAAGAAAGCACACAAAACACACAGATCTGGGAGGGCAGTATCTGGAAGTTTGATTTTACAAATATGCGTTTTACCGTAAGCGGACAGGAAGTGGAGTTAAGTAAAACCGAGCAGAAACTTCTGGCGCTTCTTGTGCAGCATGCGGGGATGACCGTGCCGCGGGAAACTTTGATGGATCGCATCTGGACCGATGGCGCGGTGTACGTGGATGAAAACGCGCTTTCGGTTGCCATCAAGCGGCTGCGGGATAAATTACAGGCAAAGGAGCAGATCCGGACCGTGTATGGGATCGGATATGTATGGGAAGTATGATCGGATATTTTGTAATTATATTGCTTGCGGCAGGGAGTGTGCTTGCAGCAGCACTTTTCTTCAGACACCGGCAGAAACAGGTGATGGATGGACTTTCCGATATGCTTGAGGCGGCGATAAACGGCACCTTTTCCGAGACCACATTTGATGAGTCGCGGCAGTCATCGCTGGAAAACCGTCTGGCGCAGTATCTGGCGGCATCGGAACTTTCAGTGCGAAGCATAGATGCGGAGCGGGAAAAAATCAAAGAACTGATCGCAGATATTTCCCATCAGACGCGGACGCCGCTTTCAAATATTTTATTGTATACGGAACTGCTGGAGGAAGAACCGCTGGGGGAAGCAGCACAGGATTCCGTAAAAAAGCTGCGGCAGCAGAGTGAAAAATTACAGTTTTTAATGGATGCGCTTGTCAAACTTTCAAGGCTTGAGACAGGCGTTTTTGTGTTGCATCCAATCCGGCAGCCGCTGACAGAACTGGTGGTAGACGGTATGGAAAGTTACCGGGAAAAAGCAGCCGCCAAAGGACTTGCGATTGCGTTTTCCGGGACGAAAAAAGCAGAGGAAGACGCACCGGTTTATGCGTACTTTGATAAGAAATGGTCCATGGAAGCACTGGGAAATATTCTCGATAATGCGATCAAATATACGAACACAGGAGGGATTACCATAAAACTCTGTTCCTATGAACTGTTTGCCTGCGTGGAAGTGACGGATACGGGAATCGGCATCGGTGAGGAGGAGCATGCAGCGGTATTTGGGCGTTTTTACAGGGGAAACGCGGTTGCCGAAAAGAGCGGTGTGGGGATCGGACTGTATCTGGCACGTTTTATCATGCAGCAGCAGGGCGGATATATCCGGCTTTCGTCCACGCAGGGGGAAGGCTCAACGTTTGGGCTGTATTTTCCAACGGCAATTGTGTCAAAACTGTAAGAATCTTTTGTTTCCGGGACAGATTCTCGAAAGAATTCTGTGCGACAATCTTAAAAGAAGGCAGGAAATGCCAAATCAGGAGCAAAAGGAGATTACAGGATGGTCATTTTGGAAACCAGAGATTTGAAAAAACAGTATGGCACGGGGGAGACCGCCGTGCACGCGCTGGCGGGGGTAAACCTGTCGGTGGAAAACGGAGAATTTGTCGCGGTGGTAGGAACCTCCGGATCTGGAAAATCGACGCTTTTACATATGCTTGGCGGACTCGACCGGGCAACATCCGGCAAAGTCTATGTGGACGGCAAGGACATTTTTGCATTAAAGGATGAAGAACTGACGATTTTCCGCAGAAGAAAAATCGGATTTGTCTTTCAGTCCTTTAATTTAGTTCCGGTGCTGTCTGTCTATGAAAACATTGTACTGCCATTGCAGCTTGACGGAAAAACCGTGGACAATGCATTTATCGGGGAGATTGCAGAGGCACTCGGACTGAAAGAAAAATTAAATGTGCTGCCAAACCAGCTTTCGGGAGGACAGCAGCAGCGCGTGGCGATCGCGCGGGCACTCGCAGCCAAACCGGCGATTCTATTAGCAGATGAACCGACCGGAAATCTCGACAGCTGTACCTCACAGGATGTGATGGGGCTGCTCAAAACGACCAGCACCAAATTTTCGCAGACCATTGTGATGATCACACACAACGAGGAGATTGCACAGCTTGCAGACCGGATCATCCGTATCGAGGATGGACGGATTGTGACAGGGAAAGCAGGTGAGGCATTATGATACAGGTAAAAAACCGTGCCTGTGTGCGCACCATTGCCGTGCGCAGTCTGCGGGCTTCGAGAATGAGAAACCGGATCGCTGTGATTGCAATTATGCTGACCACGATGCTGTTTACCGCGCTGTTTACGATTGCAATTTCCATCAACGATTCGTTCCAGCAGTCCAACTTTCTTATGGCCGGACGTTTTACATTTCGGATATACTGGTAATACATAACCAGCAGATGATGATTCTTTGTCCAAAATCTACTTTCTTCATATTCATTCCAATTTTCATCTCTATAGTTTATTTTTCCAAGTGATAATCTCTCTTTTGCTCTATATCCTCTACTATTAATTAAAAATGGAGTCACTTTCAATTCAACATCTGCATCTTTAAAATCTGGTTCAGCTTCTTCATTGCACGTATAGTTAAACCAGCCTTCTTCGTAGGCTTGTCCAATGTCTCCCTTTCCGTGCTTTTCTTTTAACCCATTTTCTTGTTGATATTTTCGATCCAATTCAAATATTTCTTTGAAGGTATGTCCTATTGCTTCTTCCGCTCTCTGCTTTACTTCTTCTGAAGTTTTGTATTCTTTATTACCCATTATCAATCCTCAATAAAATTCTTATCTAACTGCGACAAAATATAACTATTATTCAACCAGAAACATTGTTTTGGATACTGTCTTCCGTCTGGAAGTTCGTAAGTATCTTTTGAATTTTGTGCATGTGGTCTTACATGGCACACTGGATTTTCTGATGATTTTGGAAAATTATTATAATTTTTTCCATTTTTCTTTTCTATCTGAAGTCCTTCACGAAGCACTCTCTGCGTCCTTTCCCAAACTGCCTTCACATTACCTTCCAAATCATCATATGGAATATTCCAAAACTGACAGCCTTTTAATCTTAACTCATCTTGTTGATCAAACTTATAAACTACAAACAAAAATCGAGTTTCACGTAGATAATTCCCAAATGTGGAATCTTCCCAGTCTTCCTCTACTAGTTCTTTAAATTTGAAAGTTGGGAATGACATATTTTCCTTTATCTTATTATTTTTCTCAATGCGTATCGTCTTGACTACTACATTTGCTTTTTCAAATTCTTCCGCATGATTTCCTTTTATGCCTAACATCCGATATGCTAACATTGCCTCCAGGCTCTTTGGTTTCTTTTGATATTCTATATGGAATGTGTTACATAAATCAGTAACCGACCAATCACAATACGCATCTATTCTCCCCACAACATAATCTTCAAAAGATTCTTCTGCCGTACCTTTGATAATCGGTTCGTATGTATTTTTTCCCGGAATAATATAATTGTTCAGAACATAAGTCATGTATGAATTTTTAAATGCAAACGCCCGTGGTTTTGCTAATTCATCACTAAATGGCTGCTTTCTCCGGTCCTTTGACGTTGCTGCTTTTGGTGCTGCTCCCAGATACAAAGTATCCCCTTCAGATAATTCATGTGCTTTTCCGTTTCTGATTTTCTCAACAATAACTTCAAAATCATGTGCTATAATTTTTATATCTTGCTCCGGTGGTGCAAACAGCTTCACATATCCAATACGATAATCTAATCGGTTCTTTATCTCTTGTTGATACAGATAGTACACCAATAAAATCAACTGGGCCTTTTGCCACATATGACTATCTTCAAATGTCTCATCGACAACTGCAAAATAATCAATCATTGTCAATATCAGTCTTTCCTTGGCTACCAGTGTTCCATTCTTATTTTGTTTATACGGTGTTACTTTTAGTTCCACACCTGCTTTATCGAAATCCGGACGTGCATCATTATTTGTCTGATAGTGAAAAAATCTTTCTTCTATTAGTTCTCCCAAACCACCTTTTCGCTTCATATTCTCATGTCTTGCTTCATAATTTATTGTCTCTCTAACAAACCTAGCTTTGGTGATATCATCTTGCTTACATACATCTGCAAATGTTTGTCCAATCAATCTTTTCGCATATGTTTCAATTGAAATAGGATCCGTTTCATCGTATTCTTCTAAATAATCCCTCATTACATTTCCTCCTCATCCACTTCTTCCAATTTCTGATCAAATATCGTCTCTTCTATTACTCTAATGCACTGTTCTGTATCTTTCAAAATATCCTTTCCCCAAAAATGTATCACGGTCCACCCCATAAAATTTAATTGCTGATTTTTTTCTTCATCTCTCTGGATATTTCTCTCTATCTTCTTAACCCAATAATCCGGATTTTTTCCTTTTTCTAGTCGTGGCTTCAGTATATTCCAATCTTTTCCATGAAAAAACTCACTATCACAAAAAATTGCAATCCTATACTTAGTCAGAACAATATCCGGTCTTCCCGGCAGCTCCTTATAATTTTTTCGATAACGAAAGCCCCTATGCCATAGTGCCTTTCTCAACACAACCTCTATACTTGTATCTTTTCCATGTATCCTACTCATGTTTTTATGGCTTTTTTCTGTAACTTCGCCATGAAAACGAGGCTCTTTTATTGGCATAATCCATTCACCTTCAATACATTTTAATTAATTCATTGTATCAAACTAATCAACATTATTCAATTATCTAACATAATATTAACTATTAACGATACACATACTTTCATTTATGGCTTTGCAATCTCTTTTAGAACTATAAAACAATACTATGAAACAAATTTTATCTTTACACTTGACAATATATTAAAAAGAGCCTCCAGAAACAAGTTCTAAGAAACCAATACATTTGCCAGCAATGAGAACATTCATAGCCTCTTCGAGGCTATTTCATCGCGGCAGTCGCCGCTTATAGATAAACAAAAAAATACCCGGAAGAGTGTAAACACTCTCCGGATATTTTTTATTT
>ERZ772892.504-NODE-504-length-48471-cov-16.819192_pt1 | contig 48471 bp, 33 predicted proteins | sample MGYA00512126_ERZ772892 | MGnify/ENA primary metagenome ERZ772892 (study PRJEB29015, sample SAMEA2737697) | human gut metagenome | biome: human gut; feature: human-associated habitat; material: faeces | place: China | collected 2012 ... | reverse complement strand
ACGTACATTTGACACACAGCTTGCTTTGTTTTGAATTCGTCGAACTCACGTTAATTTTAAACACTTCATAGGCGTGTTGCTTTTGTTGTTGCAAATATAGCTAAAGGCGGGCTTGTTGCCCTCAAAATATAGTTTGCAAAACAGCTTGCAATGCGTAAAGGGCGTTTTGCGGAGTTTGCAAGACGGCTTGCAGGCGCTCGCAACAATCTCACAATGAGTTTATTATGTCATCCCAATCAGAGGGCCGTCCCTTTTTGCCGAAAGCCCTCATGAATAGCTTTGAGCGCAGGGTGCTCACCCCCGATGTGCTCAGGTTGGCCATTGCGGCTATGTGCGACGGCTGTATCTTTATCTTGATGAGCAGGCAGATGCGATAGTCAAACTCGCTCATCTTGCACAGGCTGTACAGGTTTTCGTCGAAGCCGGGATAAATCCTGTTTACCGCTTGCGCCAGTTCGGCCCACATCTCTTCGGTGATTTTCTTTTTTGCATTGGGGTTGTTTACCATCAGCATGATGCTTTTGTATATCTCTTCGCTGTGCATCAGGCTGTCTTTCATGCCGTTGCCTGCTTCATGCCCGGGTTCGGAAGCCTTGCCCGTTTGCCGGCGTCCGAGTTTCATACTTTGCAAATTGCGTTTCCGCCTGAGATATACCGAAAGGAAAGCCAACGCCAATGTTGCAACCGAACCAATGGTTGCGAGTATCGCCATTATGGCTCTTTGCTCCTTGTTCTTTTGCCGCAGCCTCCGAAACTCGCTTTCCCTGAAGCGGTATTCACGCAAGTTGCTTGTCTGTTTTATGGCTTCTGTCGTTGTTATCCCTTGTATCGAGTCTATCGCTTTTTTGTAATTGGTGAGGCATAGGGCGGCCTCTTTCAGGTTGTCTTGCGCCAGATAATGGTCTGCCAATGCCTTGTAGGCATCCGCTTTGGTGTAAACCGTCCCGATGTCGGCCACCTCTTTGTATAGCATGATGGCCGAGTCGGGCTTGCCGTTGGCCTCATACCACTTTGCGGCTATGCCTGCTATGCTGCCCCTGTCCCAGCAGCTGTCTTCGCCGATAACCTTGTTCAGGCATTTGAAAGCCATTTCGTAATCTCCCTGTTGGCTGTAGAACCGCGCCAGTTGCCCCGTTACAGTGATTGCCATCGGCTTGTCGTGGCTTGCCTCGGCCAGCGCCAACGCCTTGTTGTAGCATGCCAGGGCACTGTCCGGCTTGCTCAAGTCGACATACATTCCGCCCATGTCCCTTAATGAAAATATCATGGATGCCGTGTCGTTTGTCTTGTTGCTGCACCTATACGCCTTCTTGAACATCCCGAGGGCTTCGCTGTCCAGCCATTGGCGGTCGAATATATATCCGAGCTGACTGTATGTCCTGCCGCGCAGGTTGAGGTCGGACTCGGCGGCGGCGTCGAGCGTCTTGAAAAAATATTCCATGGCCATGGGCGAGTCGTTGAGCGACATGTATGTCTTGCCTGCATAGTAGTAAGCCTCAGGAAGCCGGCTTCGCTCGCCCCTGGTCTCGTAGTATTCCACCAAGGCGCGGGCGGCGCTGTCGGATGTGAAGCTGCCGAACGAATATGCAATCTGCTTCTGCCGGATGAGCCGGTAGCGCATCCTCACGGCCTCGGGGGCCGAAGCCATGCCGTGCTCCAGCCCGTCGAGTATCACGGCGGCACTGTCCGGCTGTTTGCTCACTATGCTGTCGGCCCTGAGCAATGCCTCGGGGTAGACGGTGCCTTGCCTGTCTTGCATCAGCAGGAATGCCGCTATGGCCAGTGCGGCTATGGCGGGGGCGAGTATGTTTGTGCGTTGTATGTGCATGGTGGTTGTCGTTTTTCGTTGCCGTTGCCAACGGCGGGTGTGTTACAGCGTCCGTCGGGGCTATCTGCTCCTTATGCGGTCGAGCCAGACAATGAGTGCAATCGTAGCGGCAATGATGGTGTAGAACACCTTGTCTGCCGTGTCACGGCTGTATTTCAGGCTGTATATGGCAATGCCCACGGCCACAAAGATGAGCGTCATGGGCAGGCTCGCCTCGTCGGCATAGGTGAGGTTGAGCCTCTTGTTGGCAAGGAGCGACATGCCAACTGCGAACAGAATTGCTGCGCACGCCATCGACGCAATGTTCGCAGCAGACATTTCCGTGCCGTTCCATACTATCACACTGCCAACGGCAGCAAACAGCATCAGGGCCTCCGAGGCCACAAACGGCTTGTCGACAGGGCTTGGCGTGCGTCGGCAGCGGGCCTCGTCCCTGAGGCAGAAAAACCGTACCACGTCGGCAGCGGGTATCAGGGCGGGCCACAGCAGCATCCGGGCGCCTTCCCATCCAGTGAGGCTCGGCGTGAGCACGATGCCCCCGGCTATTAGCGCATCGGCCGCCAGCGTGAACTGGTAGTTGTCTTTCTCGGCCTGGCTCTTGCGCATCATGATGGCTGCCACGGCGCAAACGCACCACATTATAGATATGGCCGACGCCACTTCCTGCCAAAGGCCGGTGGCCAGAAATCTTGCGAACACAATGGCGTTGGCCACCGTTGCCGCGATAGGCAGATACCAAATCAATTGTCTTTTGTTCATGTCCGTTGGGTGTTGTTTGCGCTGCGGCCCCGGCGGCAGGGCGCGGCCTTGTGTCGGCGTGGCGCGTAGCTGTGGGCGTTAAGTAGCTGTTCAAAATTAACCGATACAATTGCCCTTGCAGGTGTCCTCTATATCTTTGCCACCATCTTGTGTGCTCTTTCGGGCCGCATGCCAAAGTCTCATCGGTCGCGTAGCCCGCTACGCTCTCTCTTCGGACTTTGGCATGCATCTCCGAAATAGCGCACAATTTGATGGCAATTAATTTTGTACACCTACTTAGGCGGAATTGTTGATGTCCAAAAATACGGTTTTATGCCCGCGCGTGCAAGAAAAACAGTTTGCAAAACAGCTTGCAGTTGCTTCCGGGCTTGTTTTATGGCCAGCCCGGACAGTTTTTTGCCGTTACGGGCGTGGCCTGTGTCCCGGTCTGAATGGCCGTGGGGGCGTTGGGACAGGCGTGTCAATGCAATTGTTTCCGGTAAATTTATTGTCGTCAAGTGTGCGCGGTTGCGTTGATGTCTTTCAAATAGAGAAGAATGGAGTGGGGCGGGCCTCACTGCCGATGAGGCTTTGGTATGCTGCCCGAAAGGGCACACATGATGGTGGCAAAGATATAGAGGACACCTGCCAGCTCAATTGTATCGGTTGGTTTCGAACAGCTGCTTAAGTTAATTATCCGTAAATAAGCACGGCTGCAAGCCTATATATTGATACATTTAGTATCTTTGTAGAAACAATGTGGCGGCATTCGGCCCCCAGTGCATGGCATGCCGGGGCGTAGGCAGGGCCACAGTGGGAGTGAACAGAAGTTTAACGTAAAAATTCAAGCAATCATGAACAGAGTGAAGGAAGCTGCGCTGCTGGCCATAGGACTGGTGGTGCTGGGGCTTTGCATAAAGTGGGGAATCGACGATTTTGCCAACAAAGACCGCACGGTGACGGTGAAGGGGCTGGCCGAGAAGGAGGTGGCTGCCGACAAGGTGACGTGGCCCATACAGACAAAGGAGCTGGGCGACGACCTGCCTTCGCTATACACAAAAATCAACGCCACCACCGACAAGGTGAAACGGTTTCTGAAGCAGAACGGAGTGAAGGACGAAGAGATAAGCGTCAACGCCCCCGAGGTGGTTGACCTGAAGGCAGAGCGGTATGGCAGCGACAACCACCGCTACCGCTACAACATCACGTCGACAATCACCGTGACGTCGCACAACGTCAAGCTCGTGCGCGGCATCATAGCCCGCCAGGGCGAACTGCTCCGCCAGGGCGTGGCCGTGGTCGACGGCGGATACGACAACGGTGTTACCTACGAGTATGTGTCGTTCCAGAAGATGAAGCCCGAGATGATGGAGGAGGCCATCAAGAACGCCGAGAAGACGGCTCAGCAGTTTGCCGACAACAGCAACAGCGAGCTGGGCAAGATAATGTCGGCATCGCAAGGGCAGTTCTCCATCGACGACCGCGACGCCAACACCCCTTACATAAAGAATGTGCGCGGAGTGATTACAGTGACCTACTCGCTGAAGGACTGAGGCCCGCCCTTGGTGTTGCCAGGCAGGCGTTTCCCGCCCCGCCGCCTGCCGAGGCTCGCGCCGGGGGCGCGGGGTGTGCGGCCGGGCGGCCCCAAAGGTCTATTGTATCGGTTAATTTTGAATAGCTACTTATAATATGATAATGTCATGAGAAAGATTCTTTCAATCCTTATGATGGCCATGATGCCATTGCTGTTTGCTGCCTGCGACGGCGGCGACGATTATTACGACCCGCCCGGGTGGCGCCCGGGTGGCGGGGGCAACGACGGGGCCCTCAACGAATATGAGAAAAACCTCGTGGGGAGCTACGTATCCGACGACGACCCCAGCAAGCCGTTCTACCTCGTGCTGCGCGACGACCGCACCGGCAGCTTCAAGTCGGTGAACAACGGGCAGACCACCGGCGACGATTTCACGTGGCGGGCCAACTCAAAGCGGCTCACCGTGGTCTACAAGTCGGACGGCAGCAAGGGCGAGATGGAATACTATTATGCCGACAACCACCTGTATGTAGACGGCATACCGCTCGTGGCCAACAACGGCCAGGCCCCCGACGACACCGACAACCCGCTCGTGGGCCAGTGGGAAGGAGCAATCAACGGGTACTACCAGGCCGTGCTTGGCCAGACCGGCGACAACTATGCCACCGTGTGCGAGTTTGCGTCAAACGGCGAGGGCACCCAGCTCGACTACAACATATACAGTCCGCGCGACGACTATGCTTACAGTCCGTTCACATGGACGCAGACCGGAGGGGTGATAGTGGTAAACTATGTGGCCGACGCCGACGGCAACTCGCTGCCCCGCGCCGTATTCAACAACTATGCGCTCACCGACACCCGTTTCACCGGGACGGTGCTTTACGGCACCCAGCAGTTTGGCTTTGCCTACACGGCCACGTCGGGATTCGACTGGACACCTTACATCAACGGCACCAGGGGCGCGCCCATGGCCGCCAAGACGCGCATGGCCGACTTGCGCAAAGCCCGGTCGGGCCCCGTGCGCAAGGGCTCGTTTGCCCGCTGACCGCCGTGGCGCGGCCGCGGCTTGCTTGCGCTGCCGCGCCCCCGCAAGCGCAATTGGGCAGGCCGTGGCCTTGCCGCCGGCATGCCGCGGGGGCAGTTGCCATCCATGCCGTGACAGGCATCGGCGGCTGGCTGCACGTGCACGGGGCCGTCGTTTAGTGTATATTTAGGAGACGGTAGGCAGGAGTACAGGAGTACAGACAATAGCATTTGACTATCTTCCTGCAACACTTTCGCCATGCTCCCAGAGCACCAATGTTTCCAAAACTATTGTCTGTACTCCTGTACTCCTGCCTACCGTCTCCTAAATATACACTAAATGCTATTGTCTTAACTCCTTTACTTCCTAACTCCTTAACTCCAAAATATATACTAAACTATTGTCTGTACTCCTGTACTCCTGTACTCCTGAACTCCTAAAATAAACTCCTAAAAAGCCTCCTGGATTTATTTAGTGAGCCAAAAGCGGCAACCATCCGTATTTCCGGGTGGTTGCCGCTTTCTTTGTGTGGTGTCGCCCAGGCCGTTTAGGCCATGGGGCGCGCCACGGTCAGAGGCCAAAACCGTGCCGCTCGCCTGTAGCCTGTGGGCGTGGCGGCAGTGGGCTTTATCCGTAAATTATCTTGCCGTTCTCGTCTTCGTAGGGTGCCAGGTCCTTGGCATACTGGTTCATGGCGCGCAGGCTCATGCCCATCGACGAGAAACCGCCGTCGTTATACAGGTTTTGCATGGTCACCTTGCGTGTGAAGTCAGAGAACATCATCACGCAATAGTTGGCGCAGTCCTCCGCCGTGGCATTGCCGAGCGGCGACATCTTGTTGGCAAAGTCCATCAGGTTGTCCATGTCCTTGATGCCCTTTCCGGCCGTGGTGGGCGTGGGCGACTGCGAGATGGTGTTTATGCGCACGTTCTTCTCGCGGCCGTAGATGTAGCCAAAGCTGCGGGCTATGCTCTCGAGCATGCTCTTGGCGTCGGCCATGTCGTTGTATCCGAAGAAAGTGCGCTGCGCAGCCACGTATGTCAGTGCCACCACCGAGCCGTATTCTGCTATGGCGTCCTGCTTCTTGGCCACCTGGAGCATCTTGTGGAATGATATTGCCGATATGTCGAGCGTCTTCTGCAGGTATCCGTAGTCCAGGTCGTCATACGTGCGGTGCTTGCGCACGTTGGGGCTCATGCCTATGGAATGGAGCACGAAGTCAATCTTTCCGCCGAGCAGTTTCACCGACTCGCTGAACACCTTCTCCAGGTCTTCCACGCTGGTGGCGTCGGCAGCCACGATGGGGGCGTCCAGTTTCTCGCTCAGTTCGTTGAGCGTTCCCATGCGCAGGGCCATCGGGGTGTTGCTCAGAGTTATCCTTGCGCCTTCTTCCACGGCCCTTACAGCTACTTTCCATGCTATGGATTCTTCATTGAGCGCGCCGAAGATAATGCCGCGCTTGCCTTGCAATAAGTTGTGAGTCATTGTAGTTCCAAATTAAATGATGTTGTATTTGCGGCACAAAATTACAACAAATGTGCAACACTGGCAAATCTTTCGGGCAAAAGATGCATTGCGGGCGCGTGTGCGAGGCCATTTTGGGGCGGCTCGGGGTGTCGGGTGGTGTTGCCGTGGGCATCGCGTGGGCCGGTGGCCGGCGGCCATCCGGTGGGGCCGTGGCCACCGTGTGCAGGCGTGGCGGAGGCGCCGGAGCGTCGTTTTTGCAACTTTTTTGCAGCCGGATGCAAATTTTTCCCGAAAAAGTTTTGGCGTTTCGGGAAAAGTGATTACCTTTGCACCCGCTTACAAGAAGCACGGGCGCTTAGCTCAGCTGGTTTAGAGCATCTGCCTTACAAGCAGAGGGTCGGGGGTTCGAATCCCTCAGCGCCCACAACGGAAGATTCTGCACCGCATCCCGGTTGGCAGAATCTTTTTTTGTGCCCCGGCAAATTTTATTGGTTGTTTTTCGGTTAAGTCGAATATAATGATTAACTTTGTGGCCTCAAAATATATACAAGGGTATAACACAATGGAATTAGACGCACTGACAGCTATATCGCCCATTGACGGCCGCTACCGCGGGAAGACGGAGCCGCTGGCCGCCTATTTCTCAGAATATGCGCTCATCCGCTACAGGGTGCGCGTCGAAATAGAATACTTCATCGCCCTGTGCGAGTTGCCGCTGCCCCAACTGGCCACTTTCGACCATAGCCTTTTCGGCCGCCTGCGCGCCATCTATGCCGACTTCTCGGAGGCCGATGCGCGCCGCGTCAAGGAAATAGAGAAGGTGACAAACCACGATGTTAAGGCAGTGGAATACTTCATCAAGGAGCAGCTCGACAAGATTGGCGGGCTCGACGCCTACAAGGAGTTCATCCACTTCGGGCTCACCTCGCAAGACATCAACAACACCAGCGTGCCGCTGTCGGTAAAGGACGCCCTGGCCGACGTGTACTATCCGCTCGTCGAGGAGCTCATAGCCCAGCTGCGCCAATACGCCGATGAGTGGAAAGACGTGCCCATGCTGGCCAAGACCCACGGCCAGCCCGCCTCGCCCACAAGGCTTGGCAAGGAAATAATGGTGTTCGTCTACAGGCTCGAGCAGCAGCTGGCCTCGCTCAAGGCCGTGCCGCTGACGGCCAAGTTCGGCGGCGCCACAGGCAACTACAACGCCCACCACGTGGCCTATCCGCAGTACGACTGGAAGCAGTTTGGCGACAGCTTCGTGGCCGGCAAGCTCGGGCTGGCGCGCGAGCAGTACACCACCCAGATAAGCAACTACGACTGGCTCGGGGCCGTGTTCGATGCCATGAGGCGCATCAACACCATAGTCATCGACCTCGACCGCGACTTCTGGATGTACATCTCGATGGAGTATTTCAAGCAGAAGATAAAGGCCGGCGAGGTGGGGTCGAGCGCCATGCCGCACAAGGTCAACCCCATAGACTACGAAAACAGCGAGGGCAACCTCGGCGTAGCCAACGCCCTGCTGCAGTTCCTTGCCCGGAAGCTGCCCGTGAGCCGCCTGCAGCGCGACCTCACCGACTCCACTGTGCTGCGCAACGTCGGCGTGCCCATGGGGCATAGCGTCATCGCTTTCGAGAGCACACTGAAGGGATTGCGCAAGCTGATACTCAATGAGGCCAAGCTGAAAGAAGACCTCGACAACACGTGGGCTGTGGTGGCCGAGGCCATACAGACCGTGCTCAGGCGCGAGGCCTACCCCCATCCATACGAAGCCCTAAAGGCGCTGACACGCACCAATGCCGCCATCACCGAGGAGTCCATACACGACTTCATAGGCAGGCTGGACGTCAGCGACAGCGTCAAGGCCGAGCTCATGGCCATAACGCCATACAACTATACGGGCATCTGAACACACCGATCAGTGCGAAGGCCTCCGCACGGCGGCCGGCACAAGCATAGAGAGAATGAACAATGGCGGTTTACCCCGCCGCATGTAACCAACAACAAAGGCCGTGAGGCCGGGCTTAATAAATAATTTTATCATTATGGAATTAGAAAACGAGAAGAAACAGGAAGAGAAGTCTGCAGAGCAGAGTGCCGGAAGCCGTGAGGGCTATCAGGCGGCAGGGCAGTCGGGTGACTATCCCAAGTTCCGCGCGCCGGGGCGTTCCCCGCGTCCGCGCATCCATACGCAGCGCCCTTACAACCAGGAGCGCGGCGGCTACAGCAGCAAGAACAGCAATGACGAAGGCGGATTCCGCCCCGAGGGCTTCGGCGCCGGATTGCAGTCGAGCCCCGCAAGGCAGCAGTACCGCCCCCGTTATGGCAACAACGATAACAACAAAGGCTACCGCCCGCGCTACAACGCCGGCCAGGCCCAGGGCGAGGAAGGCTACCAGCAGCGCCCGTCATACGGCAACCGCGGAGGCTACCAGCAGGGTGGCGGCTACAACAACCGCCAGGGCGGTTACCAGCAGCGCGGCAACTACGGCGGCGGCAACCGCCAGGGTGGCTACCAGCAGCGCGGCAACTACGGAGGCAACCGCCCCGGAGGATACCAGCAGAACTATAACAACGAGGGCGAGGGCTACGGCAACTACCGCCAGGGCGGCTACCAGCAGCGCGGCGGATACAACGCCGGCGGCCGGCAGGGCTATGGCAACAACCGACAGGGGGGCTACCAGCAGCGTGGCGGCTACAACAACCGCCAAGGCGGCTTCCGCCCGCAAGGCGGGGGCTTCGCGCCGAACCCCAAGGCCGGTTTCAAGAAGCGCATCGACTATAAGGACGACAGCATCGACCCCAACGAGCCCATGCGACTCAACAAGTACCTGGCAAATGCAGGTGTGTGCAGCCGCCGCGAGGCCGACGAATTCATACAGGCAGGTGTAGTGACGGTAAATGGCGCCGTGGTGACCGAGCTGGGCACCAAGGTGCTGCGGTCGGACGAGGTGAAGTTCCACGACCAGCCGGTGTCGCTTGAGAAGAAGGTCTACGTGCTGCTCAACAAGCCCAAGGACTATGTTACCACAAGCGACGACCCGCAGCAACGCAAGACCGTGATGGATCTTGTGAAGAACGCTTGCCCCGAGCGCATCTATCCCGTGGGCAGGCTCGACCGCAATACCACGGGCGTGCTGCTGCTCACCAACGACGGCGACATGGCCAGCAAGCTCACACACCCCAAGTTCCTCAAGAAGAAAATATACCATGTGCATCTTGACAAGAACGTCACGGCACACGACTTGCAGCAGATACGCGACGGAATCACGCTCGAAGACGGCGAGATAAAGGCCGACGACGTGCAGTATGCCGACCCCGTGGACAAGAAGCAGGTGGGCATCGAGATTCACAGCGGCAAGAACCGCATCGTGCGCCGCATATTCGAGAAGCTCGGCTACAGGGTTACCAAGCTCGACCGCGTGCAGTTTGCCGGGTTGACAAAGAAGGGCCTGCGCCGTGGCGACTGGCGTTACCTCACCGAGGAAGAGGTTGTGCGCCTGCGCATGGGATCTTATGAATAAACCAATTATCAGGAAGTTACAATGCAAAGCATAAAAAGAACAAAAGTCGTGGATGTGCTGTCGCGCACAGACTTCGGCTCTTTGGTTAACGTCAGAGGGTGGGTGCGCACCCACCGAAGCAGCAAGGCTGTAGACTTCATTGCCCTGAACGACGGTTCCACCATAAAGAACGTGCAGATTGTGGTAGACCCTGCAGCGTTCGACCAGGAGCTGTTGAAGCAGGTGACAACGGGCGCCTGCATCTCTGTCAACGGCGAGCTCGTAGAGAGCCAGGGCGCCGGCCAGGCTGTCGAGCTGCAGTGCCGCGAGATAGAGATCTACGGTCTCTGCGGCAGCGATTACCCCATGCAGAAGAAGGGGCAGAGCTTTGAGTACATGCGTCAGTATGCCCACTTGCGCCTGCGCACCAACACCTTCGGTGCCGTGATGCGCATACGCCACAACATGGCCATCGCCATACACAAGTATTTCCATGACCATGGCTTCTTCTATTTCCACACCCCGTTCATCACCGCGAGCGATTGCGAGGGGGCGGGCCAGATGTTCCAGGTCACGACGAAGAACCTGTACGACCTCAAGAAGGGCGAGGACGGCAAGATAACTTACGACGACGACTTCTTCGGCAAGCAGACTTCGCTCACGGTGAGCGGCCAGCTCGAGGGCGAGCTCGGCGCCACGGCGCTCGGGGCCATATATACCTTCGGCCCGACGTTCCGCGCCGAGAACTCCAACACGCCGCGCCACCTGGCCGAGTTCTGGATGATTGAGCCCGAGGTGGCCTTCATCGACCAGGACGACCTGATGGACCTCGAGGAGGATTTCATAAAGTATTGCGTGCGCTGGGCGCTCGACAACTGCAAGGACGACCTCGAGTTCCTCAACAAGATGATAGACAAGACGCTCATAGAGCGCCTCAACTCGGTGCTGGGCGACACGTTTGTGCGCCTGTCGTACACCGAGGGAATAAAGATTCTGGAAGAGGCTGTGGCCGCAGGCCATAAGTTTGAGTTCCCGGTGAGCTGGGGCATGGACCTGGCCAGCGAGCATGAGCGCTTCCTTGTGGAAGAACATTTCCGCAAGCCGGTGATAATGCACGGTTACCCGAAGGAGATAAAAGCCTTCTACATGAAGATAAACGAAGACGGGAAGACCGTGCAGGGCACCGACGTGCTGTTCCCGCAGATTGGCGAAATCATCGGCGGCAGTGTGCGCGAGGAGAACTACGACAAGCTGCTCGGCGAGATACAGAGCCGTAACATACCCATGAAGGACATGTGGTGGTATCTCGACACGCGCAAGTACGGGTCGTGCCCCCACGGCGGATTCGGCTTGGGCTTCGAGCGCCTCATTCTCTTCGTGACCGGCATGCAGAACATACGCGACGTCATACCGTTCCCGCGTACGCCAAAGTCGGCCGAGTTCTGACGGTTGGCCTGCGCCGCATCGTAGCCCCGCCGCCATGGCCACGGCCGGCGGCGCGGCAGTAACCACATAATGCCCCGCCCGCCTGCACCATCTGATGGTGCCGGCGGGCGGGGTTGCTTTTGGGCTTTTCTGCCTCCGTTGCCGGTGCCGTCGCAGCATGGCGGGCGGCATAGGGGCCATGCGGCTGCCGGCGGGTGCCTGTTGGAGGCAGGCGTCCGAGAGGCATGGAAAGCATGTCGTGGCAGGCGCCATGGCGGCCGGCAGCCGGTTGCCGCACAGCCGCATTGGCGTGAAACGGCCTTTCCCGGGCAGCGGCATGCGCTGTGTAGGCTGCCAAGACGGGCCGTCCCGACGTGCAGGACGGCCCGTCTTGCAATCAGGCCCGCATTCAGCTGTTGTGCAATCCGGCCTGTAGCCCGGCCTTTATCGGCCGCCACGGGTCACCTTCCGGTGGCCTGCAAGTATTCGCGTTTCTTTATTTCATATTTCGCCCTGGCCTCCACATAGCTGTCGCAGCTTTGCCTGTATATGGCCTGGGCGTCGAGCAGCTCGCTCATTGTGGCAGTCCCCGCCCTGTAGTAGTCTTGGTTTAGGCGCAGGTTCTCGTCTGCCTGCTCTATCGAGCTTCTTGCAATGCCTGTCTGCCTGTAGGCCTCGTTGAGCTCGTCCCAGGCGCCCTGCATCCTTATCATCAGCAGCTGGCTCTGGTCGTTGAGCTGAATCTCAGAGTTGGCCACGGCCTTTTTCTGTTTCCTTATGTCGTGGCTGCCGGCCCACCAGTCAGACAGCGGCACGCTGACCGTGGCAAACCCCATCCAGAACGGCTTGTCGCGGTCGGTCAGGTTGTCGTACATATACCCACCGCCCACGGCCACCGTCGGCAGCCTCTTGCCTGTTGCCATCTTCCGCTCGAGCTTCGAGGCCGCCAGTTGTGCCTGCAGCAGTCCGTATTCGGGCGTGGCCGACAGGACTGCTGCAGGGTCGGCGTAGAGAGCGTCGGGCGCCGCTGCCACCGTGTCGGTGGCGGCGTTGAAGGCCACGTCGATGCTGTCGGCCGGCGTCAGCCCGATGTATTGAGCCAGCAGTCGTTTCGACAGGGCCAGGTTGTTGGCCACGGTAAGCCTCGTGCTGGCCATCTCGTTGCGCCTGAGCCTCACCTGCAGCAAGTCGTTGCGGGTGCAAACACCGGCCCTTACCGATGCTTCGACGTCTTTGTCGAGGCGTTCCAGCTGCCTCTCTACGGTAGCTATGGTGCGCAGCTTCTCTTTCAGCACCGCCACTTGCCAGTAATAGCTCTCGGCCGTGAGCCTCACCTCGTTTTCGGCCTGGCGGTTCATGAGCCCGTATTTCTCGACGTTCACCTTGGCCAGCCTGTTGGCGTTGGCAATCTGTCCGCCGGCGAATACCGGCTGCGTGGCCGTCACCCCGCCCACGATGCCGTTTTTCATCATCGACATTCCCATGCCCGGTGCGATGTCGAGGCTTATCATTCCCTTGTCGGCCATGAAGCCCGCGCCCGATGCGCTCACCGTGGGGAAGTAGTGGGTGAGGGCCTCTTTGCGCCCCTCGCGCGCCATGTCCAGTTCGTTGGCGGCCCTTTTTGTGCGCGCATTGTTGCCCAGCGCCATTTCCACGCAACTCTCGGGCGTGAGCCTGTTTTGTGCCGCCATAGTGCCGGCCTGCCCCCACGCCGTTATCGTGGCGGCGGCCATGAGCAGTCTGTATGCAGTTTTCATTGTCATTACCATTAATGTTTATTGTTGTATAAAGATTGAGCCAATCCGCCGTGAGGCATCAGCCCCGGCGTCACATCGACTCCAGCTCAAGGGCTTTGGCGCGCCGTTTGGTAGAGCCGCGGAAGCAGATGTAGTATGCCACGGGCAGCACCGTGAGCAGCAACACCATGGTTATCAGTGTGCCGTAGCAAATCACGGTGCCCATTGGCATCCAAAGCCCGCTCTTGCCAAGTATCATCGGTATCACCCCCATCGACGCCGCGGCCGACGTCAGGAATATGGGTCGCATCCTGCGGCGTGCCGACTGGTAGATGGCATCGCGCACGTGCATGTGCTCTTTGGCCCTGAGCTCTTCGGCATAGTCGAACATTATGATGCCGTTGCGCACGATGATGCCCATCAGTGCCACGATGCCGAGGAAGCAAGTCACGCCGAATTAGACGCCCTGGATGATCACGCCGAGCGACGTTCCGAACAGGCACAGCAGCATAGAGGCAAACAGCAGCAGCGACGGGCCTACCTTCTTGAAGTGGGCTATGAGCACGAAGAGTATCACCACGGCCGCCATGCCCAGTCCGGCGAGTATGGGCGGAATCTTCTCGTTGGTGTCTTCCACGTCGCCTCCGGGTGCAACAGTGGTGCCGGCCGAGAGGTTCAGCGTGGGCAGCAGCTCGGTTATGCGCTGCATCTGCTCCATGCCGTTCTCGCCGCGGCGCAGGTCGGCCATCACCGTAATGGTGTACGCGCCGTTGCGGCGCACCATCCGGCCCTCCTGCCACGCGGGCGTCACGGTGGCCACCTGCCTCAGCGGCACGTCGCCGAGCCCTCCGGCCACCGGTATGGGCTCGTTGCCCAGGTCGCGCGGCAGGGCGCTGTCGGCGTGTTCGCCCTTTATCACCACGTTCTGGTCGTAGTCTCCGTTCCACACCTTGGCCACCGGCAGTCCGTCGCCGTAGCGCAGTGCCAGCGTGGTCTCCACGGTGGTGTTGCTCACCCCGAGGCGTGCGGCCTCGTCTTCCTTCAGCTTCACCATTGCCGTGGGCAGCGGTTCGTCGTTGTCAGAGTGTGCCAGCGTCAGCTCGGGCATGGCGCGCATCATTGCCAGCAGCTTGCCGGCATCGGTGCGCAGTGAGTCCCAGTCGTTGCCGCTGAGCCTGAACTCCACCGGGTAGACGGCTTCGCTGTAGCCCAGCTGCTTGAACCTGACGAGCGCATCGGGGAAGGCCGCATGGTAGCGTGGCGTGTATTCGTCGAGCAGTTCGATGGTTTCGTCCACCCCGTGGTGTTCACAATGAACTGGGCGTAGTTGGTTCCGCCTATCTGCGGGGCGTAGCTGTTTTGGAACCGTGGCGAAGAGCATCCCTTGAACGATGCCACCGACACCACGCGCGGGTCGCGTCGCAGTATGTGCTCCAGGCTGTCGGCCACCTTTGCCGTGCGTTCGATGGCCGCCCCCGACGGCAGGTATATCTCCAAGGCAAACTGGTTGCGGTCGGCCGTGGGCATCATCTGCTGTGGCAATGTGCCTATGAGCATGATGCCGGCAACGGCGGTGGCCAGTCCGGCGGCCACCGTGGCCTTTGGCCAGCGGAAGCAGAAGCCTATGAGCCGGTTGTAGTGGCGCTGCAGCAGGTCGAGCACCGAGAACGACTTCTGCCTGTGCTGCATTGGCTTGCGTATGAACCAGAACTGCAAGAACGGCACGAGCAGCGTGGCAACCAGCAGCGACACGCCCAGCACGGCGGTGATGGCCCACGGGAAAGTGAGCAGGAAGTCGTGTATCATTCCCGTCGTTGTGAAGAGGAACGGGAAGAAAGTGATGCTTATGGCGAGCGTTGCCGAGAGTATGGACTTGAAGAAATGGGTGGTGCTCTCTATCGAGGCATGCCAGCGCGACATGCCCTCGACAATCTTCTCGAGGTAGTTGTCGATGATGACGATAGAGTTGTCGACAATCATGCCGAGCGTCAGCACGAGCACGGCCAGCGTCACCGTGTTAAGCTCGAAGTTGAAACAGTAGAGCAGGCCCAGCGATATGAATATGGTGATGGGTATGGTCGAGGCGGCCACCAGGGCCACCCTTAGCGGCAGCAGCAGCATTACCACTATGACGACAGCCACGATGGCTATGGCCAGTTAGCGCAGGAAGGTGGCCACACTGTCGCTTACCACCCGGCTTTGGTCGGTGATGCGGTAGATGCCCACATCTGAAGGCAGCTCCGACCTGAACTCTTCGGTGGCCCTGTTGACGTCGTTGCCCATCTTGACAATGTCCTGCCCTTTCTTCATCTCTACCGACAGCAGCAGGCATTTCTTGCCGTTGTATGTTATGTAACTGTCGGCCTTGGGGTATTCCCTGGCCACCCTGGCCACGTCTTTCAGCCTTACTATGTTGCCCTTAGGGTCGGCGTAGACAACCATTTGCTCGACGTCGCGCACAGCGTTGAGCGACCGTGCCACGTAGACGGGCTGCACCTGCACGTCGGTCTGCAGCCGGCCGCCGCTCGTGGCAAAGCCCTTCTGCATCAGCTTGGCGGCGAGCATGCGGTCGGACAGGCCGTATTTCGTCAGCCTGGCGTTGTCGACATATACCGAAATCTGCTCTTTCTGCATGCCGCTGACCGTCATCCGCCCCACAGACGGGATTAGCCTGAGCCGGTCTTGCAGCCTATCCATGTATTCGTTGAGCTCGCGGTAGGTCTTGTCGTCGCTCTCCATGGCAATGAGCAGCGCCGAGGTGTCGCCGAAGTCGTCGAGCACCTGCAGGGCGAGCACGTTGTCGGGCAGCTGCGACTTGAACGTTGCCACGCCGTGCTTGAACTTGCTCCAGAAGGCGTCCTTGTCGTTTATGTCGTCGTTGAGCTGCACTTGGATGTACACTATGCCGTCGCGGCTCTGCGAGAAAGTCTTCTCTTTATTCACCTCCTTGTAGCTGAAGATGTACTCTTCGAGGGGTTTGGCCACCTGCTCGGCCATCTCCCGGGCGCTGTTGCCGGGCGCCACGGCCACCACCATGCCCTGCCTTATGGTGAAGTCGGGGAATTCGTTCTTGCGCATCTGCGGCAGGCTGTAGATGCCGAAGGCCATGAGGCAGCACGTCAGCAATATTATGATCTGCCTGTAGTGCATGGCCCATTCAACGAAATTACGCTTTTTGTTTTCCATCATGTATTGCTTTTTGTCGTAGAGTGGTGCAGTTGTCAAATTGTCTTAACCTTTGTGCCGTTGCACACCTTCTGGCTTCCCTCGACGATGACGCGCTCGCCGGCTTTCAGCCCCGACGTCACCGTCACCCCGTCGCCCACGTATTCGCCGCAGTTGATGTCGCGCCGGGCAGCCTTGCCGTCGCTTACCACCCATACAAACGTTTTGTTGCGCTCGTCAATCTGCACTATTCCTGCCGGCACCACCGGGTAGCCCGTAGCGCCGCGGCTGCTTAGCGTAACGCTGACCACCATGCCCGGCAGCAGCCGGCTGTCGGCGTTGTCCACCTTGAGCCTCACGTCGTACGAGCGCGACAGGGCATTGGCGGTGACGCCTTTCTCGGTGACGGTGGCCCGGTAGCTCTTGCCTCCGAGGGCGGCCACGTCGATGCGGCCCTTGTCGCCGACATTTATCTGCCCTATTTCGGCCTCGGGTACCGACATGCGCACCTGCTGCCCGCCGGCCGACACGAGCCGGGCCACGGGCGTGCCGGGCATCACGTTCCGGCCCGCATCGGCCATCTTGGCGGCTATCACGCCGCCGAACGGGGCCGTGAGCCGGCAGTCGGCCAGCTGCTTGCGCGCTGCCTGTTCGGCAGCCCGGGCCTGCCTGAGGCTGCTCTGCGCCTCAACCCATTTCATTTCGGGCAGGCTGCCGCTGTCGTGCAGTTGCCTCATGCGCCCGAAGGCGTCGTCAGCCCGTGCCAGGGCGGCCAGGGCGGCCTCGTGGGTGCTGCGTGCCGTTGTGGCGTCGAGGGTGGCTATGAGCTGCCCCTTGGCCACCCTGTCGCCCATGTTCACCCTGATTGAGCTCACAGTGCCCATGGTGGCAAAGCTCAGGTCGGTGCCGTTGGCCTCTTCCACCGTGCCTTGGTATTCGTCGGGGGCATACCCCGTGGGGGCCGCCACGGCCATGGTCTTCACACATACCGGCCCGCCGGCTGCGCTCTCTCCTTGCCCGGCGTCGTTGCAGGCGCCCGCCAGCAGTGCTGCGGAGAGTAGCAATGGATAGCATTTCTTGTTCATATTTTTCATTGCGTTGGTTGGTTTGTTTGGGCTGCAAAAATATGCCAATAGTGTGATATATGTCGCCGGGCTTGTTCCTCAATAGTGTTTAATTTTTCCATATCAGAGCAAATGAGGTAAAATTAGACACTAATATAGCATTGTAAAACACGGTTTTGTGGTAAAATATGACTTATTTTGCATCCGGATAGGAGAAGAAATAATGAACACAGACAAAGTTTCGGAAATGCTGAACAACAGGAAATTGAGCGAGAAGGCAGCCTATAGTGACGAGGGGGTGGCCCTGTTTGAGAGCACAGACAGGATGACCACCGTGAGGAACGTCAACATCGACGCCCTGCTGCTGAGCCTGTGCCAGAGTGGCCACGCCACACTGACCATCGATGGCGTTGAGCACGAAGTGTCGACATACGACTTGCTGGTGTGCCTGCCGGGCATGACCATATCGCGGAGCGAGACCAGCGGCGACATCTGCGGGTGCTGCATCTGCATGTCGAAGGACTATGTGCAGCAGCTGTCGCAGATGAACAGCGGCGACTTGTGGAACGCGATACTCTTTCTGAGCAAGAATCCGGTGCTGAGGCTCGAGCCGTCTGAGGCGCAGTCGTTCAAGATGTACTATGACATAATAAAGGCCAAGATAAACCGCCAAGACCGCCGTTACGGCAAGAAACTGGTTGAAACCCTGTTCCAGGCCTGCCTATACGATTTTTACGGGCTGCTCGAGCGTTTCCTCGACCCGCAGCAACGGCCGCGCCATTCGGCCGAGAAGGTGTTCCGCGACTTCATCGGCCTGCTGTCGTCTACATATCCTCGGCCGCGCAGTGTGGCCTTCTATGCCGACAAACTGTGCATCACGCCCAAGTATCTTTCGGCCGTATGCAAGCAGGTGAGCGGCATGACGGCCCTGAAACTGATAAGCAATTTCGTGTCGAACGACATACTTAGGCTGCTCAACGACACCGACAAGAGCATGAAGGAGATATGCAACGAGCTGGGCTTCCCCAACCCTTCGTTTTTCGGTACTTATGTGCGAAAGACGCTGGGCATGTCGCCCCGACAGTACAGGGAGCGCCGCAAGTGACGTGGCGCCGGGCCCGCGGCCATGCGGCCCGCGGCATGCACTCTTGCCGTTCTTGATGGCCGGGCAGGGATGAAGGGGCGCCGGGCCACGCCGAACGGCCTGTACCGGGATGCCATACGGCCCGTTTTGCATTGCAAGACGGGCCGTATGGCGCAATGGTATCTGTGGTTGTCGCCCTCTGCTGCCTGCCGGCATGGGACAGCCGCCCCCGGGGCCGCTTGGCTTGCAGGCCCGCATAGGGCGCAGGGGCCTGACTGCCGGCTGTGGCGCGAGGGCTGCGGCGTGCTGCGGCCCGGCCCTCCGGGTGGCGCCGGGTGTCAGTGGGTGCTGTCGCCCCCGCCGGTCACTATTTTCTTGATAAAGCGTGCCGGGTTGCCGCCAACCACAGTCATCGGCGGCACATCGTGCGTCACCACGCTGTTGGCCCCCACTATAGAGCCGTAGCCGATGGTCACCCCGGGCAGCACCGTTGCCCCGATGCCTATCCACACCTTGTCTTCAATGACGATGGGGCGGCCGTAGGTGGCGCTCCGGTTGGCCGGGTCGGGGTCGTGGTTGATGGTAATCAGGTTTACCTTTGGGGCTATGAACACGCCGTTGCCGAGCGTTATGCCCCCGCGGTCGAAGAACGTGCAGCCCTGTTGAATCCAGCAGTTCTTGCCTATTCTGATGTTTTTGCCATAGTCGACATAGAATGGCGGGAGCAGCGTTACGCTCGGGTCTACCTCGCGCCCGGTGATGCGCGAGAGGTATGAGCGCACCTCGTCGGGCGTGTGGTTGCCCTCGTTCAGTTCGTATGCCGTCTTCATGGTGTCGAAAATGGCGCCGATTAGTCGGTCGTAGCCCGGTTCGAGGGTCGACACCATAGCCCCCGACAGGTCTTTCTCGAAGATGTCTGTTGTTGTGTTGTCTTTCTCTGTTGCCATTGTCATGAGCCTTTTGTTTGTTTGCGCCGGCAAAATTAGCAATTCTGGCGCCTCCCGCCGGTAGACGCATTACTTGTGTTTGTATAGATATAACAGAATCGGTGGCGCCAGCCTGCGCCACCGTTCCCGTCCATGCCCGCCGCCGCCGCTGGCCGGGCCGGGCGTGGCGGCGTTGTTCAGTGTTGGGGCCTTCATCTCGGTCAGTGTATTTTCAGTGTGCCTATATATCTTGTCACGCTCAGGTCGCTGTCGTCGTAAATGGGGCTCCGGCCCGTGTCGAGTAGCGATATGGCCTCCATCTCGACGTCGGAGAGCGTGAAGTCGAGTATGCTGATGTTCTCTTCCATGCGCTCCCGGCGCACGCTCTTGGGTATGACGGCTATTCCCCGCTGGTTGAGCCAGCGCAGCACTACCTGCGCCGTGGTCTTGCCGTGGTTGGCGGCAATGGCCTTCAGCGTCGGGTTGTTGAAGATGTCGCACTGGCCTTCGGCGAATGGAGCCCACGCCTCGTGCTGTATTCCCTCGCCCTTGAGGAACTTGTTTGAGGCTTTCTGCTGGAAAAGCGGGTTCGTCTCAATCTGGTTGACGGCCGGTTTCACCTCGTTGTGCAAGAAGAGGTCTTGCAGCCTCTCGTCAGAGAAGCTCGTCACGCCGATGGCCCTTATGCGCCCCTCCTTGTAGAGTCGCTCGGCTGCGCGCCACGCCGCATAGTAATTGCCGTATGGCTTGTGCAGCAGCCACAGGTCGAGATAGTCGGTCTGCAGCCTGTCCATCGACGCGTCGAAGGCTCTCAGGGCGTCGTCGTACCCGTAGTCCTGCACCCACAGCTTTGTTGTTACGAACAGCTGGCTGCGCGGCACGCCGCAACGGCGTATGGCGTTGCCCACTTCGCGCTCGTTGAAGTAAGAGGCTGCAGTGTCAATCATGCGGTAGCCCACCTCGATGGCGTCGGTTACGGCCTGTTCTGTTTGCTCACGTGGAATTTGGTAGACGCCGAAGCCTATGGCCGGCATAGTCACCCCGTTGTTCAGTCTTGTTTCTTTCATAGTCGGATGTATTTATGTTTTCATGGCAAAGTTACTGTGTTCAGGGCAAACGGGCGTTATGAAAAGCGGCTCGAAATTTTCACTTTTCGTGGTTTTGGCGTATCTTTGCATAAAACATAAAGACAAAGTTGGAATGGGATTGGCAGAAGATGAGGAAATGGCCGGCATCGAGTTTGTAGACATTGCCGGCGGCTATGACCCCAGGCAGGGCCAAGGGCGGGTGCTGCACATGCTTTGCCTGGGCGGGGGCATGAGCTTTTCGTTTGGCGGGGTGGCCTATAACGTAGGTGCCGGCGACTATGTCATAATGCCCGACACGTCGTTTGCCTCGCCCATCAGCGCCTCGGCCGACTGCAATTGCATGGCCATGAGCTTGTCGGAGGCGTTTGTGGCCTCGATGGCCCTGCGCAGCAATTACGGCGTGGTGGGCCATCTGTCGCTGCTGCAGAATCCGGTCATGCGGCTTACCGAGGCGCAGTGCCGCACCTGTTGCGAGGTGATGGGCCTGCTGGCAGACAGGGTGGGGCGGCCCGGCCACCTGTTTCGCAAAGAGATGATGGGCCACCTGCTCATGGTGCACATACTCGACCTGTATGACATTCACGCCCGCAGCAACAGCCTTCAGCAGCCCATGGAGCGTGCGGCCTTGATTGTGCGCGACTTCATATCGATGCTTTACGATGGTGGCCCGGCGGCCCGCAATGGCGTTGCCGCCTATGCCTCGCGCCTTTGCGTCACTCCCCACTACCTCACCGAGGTGTGCCGCAGTGTCAGTGGCAGGCCGGCCTCATACTGGATAGAGCGCTTTGCCATGCGCGAGGTGGTGATGCTGCTGGCCCGTCGCGACCTTACGCTCACGTCGATAGCCGAGCGCCTGGGCTTCTCGTCGTTGTCTTATTTCAGCCGTTATGTGCGTTCACGCCTCGGCATCACCCCGTCGGAGTATCGCTCCGGGCGCTTTTAGCCTTGTGGCTCCCGGCGTGTGCCGCAATGTCGCAGCCCCGGTTGGCGGCGGCATGCGGTTGGATGGCTTTGCCGCTTTGCCTGTTGGTGCAATCAGGGTCGTTGCGGCCGTAGCGCCTTCCGTGCGCAATGGTGGCGTTTGGCGTGGCGGGCAGCAATCCTGTGTGTTCATCGGGTGGGCTTGGCTTGGGCGGCATCATAATACGCAGTCAAGCCCTAAGTCATCGGAACCGAGACTTAGGGCTTGACAGGGTGCGCCTGATAGGACTCGAACCTACACGTCGCGAGACACCAGATCCTAAGTCTGGCGCGTCTACCAATTCCGCCACAAGCGCATTTTAGCGGTGCAAAGTTAAGAATAATTTGCTTAAATTGCAAATATATCCCGGCTTTTTTATTCTTTTAGCAGGTTGCGGGCGAATTCTATAATGGTGTCGATGCCTTTGTCGAAATCATCGTCAGTGATAGACACCTTATAGTCGGGGGCTATGCCAAACTCGGTTGTATGGCCCTCGGTGTCGTACATAGGGCAGGCCGAGAAGCGCACTGCCCACCCGTTGGGCAGCGAGTTGTTGAACGGCAGGCCGGCCCCGCCGCCGGTGCTGTCGCCCACTATTGTCACCGAAGGCATGCACGCCATGTATTTCACAAACTCGTTGGCAGCGCTGTAGACGCTCCTGTTGGTGAGCACACAAACCTTTTTCTGCCACCTCATGTTTGACGAAGGCTCAATCCATTGTTCCTCCTTCTCTGAAAAGTCGTTGTGGCCCGGCCCTGTCTTATGGCAGATGTAGCCCACGTGCACAGCCTCGTTGGTGAAGCGCGCCGCCAGTTTCTCGGCGTTTGTCAGGTTGCCTCCGCCGTTGTTGCGTATGTCTATTATCAGGCCGTTGCACAGCATCAGCCTGTTGATTACTTCGTCAAGGTTGCCTTCGCCGATGGCGTCGCTGAAGCTTTCGTAGTATATGTAGCCGATGTTGTCATCGAGAACGCGGTATGTTATGCCCGACGCTATCTGGTAGTCTGTGCCGAGGTAGCGCCGTTGCAGTGTGTCGCTGAAGTTCGAGGGATAGTCTTCTTTCCAGCTCCAATAGCGCGCGAAGTCTGCCGCCCGCGACAGGTTGACGTGGCCGTCGCGCAGTTCCGACAGCATGTCGGCCATGACCTCGAACAGTTGGTCAGACGTCATGTTGTCGCTGATGCGCACCCTGTACTTGGCGTATACATCGTCCCAGTCGAGCCCGTATTCCTGTTTCTTGTAGTCGAAGAAGCAATAGTGCTCGTCGATTATTTTCCACAGGGCCTCGAAGTTGCCCGTGGGCGAGTCGTCGAACTCCTCTTCGTCGACGCACGAAGTGACCATTGCAGCCATGGCAACGGCAATGATGACGTATGATATGAAGCGCTTCATGGGCGGTAGCTTATTAGTTTGAACCGCTTGACGAAGCCAATCATGAAGCGGTGGGAATAGACATGCGACTTCAGGTTGTTGACATCGGCCTGCTGGTAGTCGCCCAGATATCCGAAGCGGAGCGTCGTCCGGCGCCCGATGTTGACGTCGGCCATGAGCTGCTGCCTCAGGCATGGGGCGCTGACGAGCGTTGTGGGCACCACGTTGTGGTCGTAGTTGCCGCGCGAGAACAGCTCGTAGTAAGACTGCCCGTAGTTGGGGCTGAACATGACGCCTATGAGTGGCAGCTGCGCTTCGTAGCGTATGGCCATGCGGCATTTGCCGATTGAAAACCTGTAGGCGGCCGCCGCCGACGGCATGACGTTGAGGTGGAGCCGCGCCTGGGCCGGGTTGTTGCCGTTGCCCGTATTGTATATGAAGCCTATGTTGGCGTCGACCATACCCCCGGCCATCAGTGTGAGCCTGTCGGCTGCCAGTTGCCAGCAGTGGTATCGCCCCCAGTAGAAGTTGTAAGAGCCCTCCAGCTGGCGCGACTGTCGGCTTCGGTCGCGCGTTGTCGATACGTTGGCCTGGTGCTGCATGGCCGTCAGCCAGCGGCTGCCCGGGCGCTGCCGCTCCACCGAGGCCAGGAAGGTGAACCCCGGCCCGGCAAAATGCTCTTGCGACAGATAGGTGTCGAGCACCTTTGTCCGGCCCGCGCCAACCATGTATGCGGCCGTTGTTATCCGTCCGGATGCCATCGAGTCTGCCTCCTGGGCGGCTGAGCACAGCGGCAGGGCGGCCATGGCTGCCATTGCCATTCTAAAGATCTTCATCGTTGAAGAGGCTAAGTTGTCCGTTCATCTCGTCTATTACCTGCTGTTGCGACTTGCCGGCGTCGGGGTCAAGGTTTTCCTGCTGTTCGTCATCGGTGTCGTCGTCGTCTGGCTGTTCTTCTGGTTCGGGAAACCGGGTGGGTTCCAGTTCGGTTATGCTTTCCACGTTCCAGGTGGTGATGCGCTTGCCCTTGGCCTTGAATCCCTTGACGGCAATGAACTGTTCGGCGTCGATCTCCATAGGCGGGCGGGTGGCGTCGTTGCCTCCGAAGGTCACCTGCAGCCGCGGGAAGGCCACGTCTGTGAGCAGCACCTGGCGGCTGTTGGGGTTGTCGCCCAGGTAGTTCTGCTTCCGCTTGGTGGCTTCCATGTAGAAACGCTTGACGTATGGGTAGCCCTCGTTGTCGGCATCGTAGAGCACAGCCGTCCATACCTTGTGCGGGTCGAACTTCTCTATGCGTGCAATGTTGTCCTCATAGTGGTTGTTGGCGTCGAAGTTGGTGGCATAGAAGTCGCCCCCCTCGAGCACCACCAGTATCTGGTCGTCGTCGAGGAACTCGCCCAGCAGCCTTCCGTGGTCGTCGTAGTTCAGCCGGTTTACATCGGGGTCGTACCACACCTTGCGCCCTCCGAGCGTAGAGTGGCCGTGGCTCTTCAGCCCAATGCGGTGTATGGCTTTCTTCGTGAGCAGGTTGCCCTGTGCGGCGCGGCCCTTGATTGCAATCTTCGAGAAGTCGCGGTCGAAGAATATGTTGGTGCGCCGCTTCACCTCGGTTGGCTCGAGCGTTATCTTTATCACCTCGGCCTCGCCGTTGGGGTTGGCCGTGAAGTATACTACCTTTGAGCCCGGCGTGCCCTTGGTGAGGTCGTATTCGCGGTCGCGGGTCATGGCCGTCACGTTGAACCGCTTGATGTAGTAGGGGCCGTTGCGGCCGTCGCGGTATACCGTGTTGTATATGGTTCGCTTGTCGTTGCGCTTGAACACGCCCACGTGGAGGATGTTCTTGCCCACGAAAATCTTGTCGGCCACGCGCACAACCTTGTACTTGCCGTCTTTGTAGAACACGATGATGTCGTCGATGTCGGAGCAGTTGCACACAAACTCGTCTTTTTTCAGCCCCGTGCCGATGAAGCCTTCCTGCCGGTTGATGTACAGTTTCTCGTTGGCCTCGACCACCTTGGTGGCCTCGATGGTGTCGAAGTTGCGAATCTCCGTGAGCCTCAGGTGGTCTTTGCCATACTTTTCCTTGAGGAAGCGGAACCAGTTGGCCGTCACCTCGACCATGTTGGCCAGGTCGCGCTCAATCTGCTCTATCTCGGCCTTGAGGCGCGCCATGAGCTCGTCGGCCTTGTCTTTGTTGAACTTCAGTATGCGCTGCATCTTTATCTCGAGCAGGCGCAGTATGTCGTCGCGCGTCACCTCGCGCACCAGTTGCGGGTAGAAGGGCGTGAGCCGCTTGTCGATGTGCTCGCATACGGCGTCGACGTCGGGGGCCTCTTCAAACTTCTTGTCTTTGTAAATGCGCTCCTCGATGAATATCTTTTCGAGCGAACAGAAGTGCAGTTGCTCCAGCAGTTCGCCCCGTCGAATCTCCAGTTCGCGGCGCAGCAGGCCCATGGTGCGGTCTACCGAGCTGCGCAGCACGTCGCTCACGGTGAGGAACTGCGGCTTGTCGTCGGCAATGACACAGCAGTTGGGCGATATGCTCACCTCGCAGTCGGAGAAGGCATAGAGGGCGTCGAGCGTCTTGTCGGACGACACTCCCGGCGCGAGGTGAACCTGAATCTCTACCTCGGCGGCAGTGTTGTCGTCTACCTTGCGTGCCTTTATCTTGCCTTTCTCGATGGCCTTTAGTATAGAGTCGATGAGCGTGCTGGTGGTCTTGCCGTAGGGGATTTCGCGTATTACGAGCGTCTTGTTGTCGAGTTTCTCTATCTTTGCCCTCACCTTGAGCGTTCCGCCACGCTGCCCGTCGTTGTATTTGCTCACGTCGATGCTGCCGCCCGTGGGGAAGTCGGGGTACAGGTTGAACTCCTCGCCGTGCAGGTAGCTCACGGCCGCGTCGCACAGTTCGTTGAAGTTGTGCGGCATTATCTTCGAGCTCAGGCCCACGGCGATGCCCTCGGCGCCCTGGGCCAGCAGCAGCGGAAACTTGACGGGCAGCGTTATCGGTTCGCGGTTGCGCCCGTCGTAGCTCAGCTGCCAGTCGGTGGTCTTGGGGTTGAACACCGTGTCGAGCGCGAATTTCGACAGCCTGGCCTCTATGTATCGTGGCGCGGCGGCCCGGTCGCCCGTAAGTATGTTGCCCCAGTTGCCCTGAGTGTCTACAAGCAAGTCTTTCTGTCCGAGCTGCACCAGGGCGTCGCCTATCGACGCGTCGCCGTGGGGGTGGAACTGCATGGTGTGGCCCACGATGTTGGCCACCTTGTTGTAGCGCCCGTCGTCCATTCGTTTCATCGAGTGCAGTATGCGCCGTTGCACGGGCTTCAGGCCGTCCTCGATGTGGGGGACGGCGCGCTCCAGTATAACGTACGAGGCATAGTCGAGAAACCAGTTCTGGTACATGCCGCTCAGGTGGTGCACCGCCGAGGCGTCAAACCTGTCTACGGGTTTGTAGTCGGAGTGCTTTGTGGGCTCTCCGTCGGTTTCGTTCTCGTCGTCGGTTTCGTCGGTGTGGTTGCCGGCCGCCGGCTTGGCGTCGGTCTCGTTGCTTGTGTTGTCAGTGCTGTTGGCGTTGGTTTCTTCGAGGGTGTCGTTGTCTTTTATTTCGTCGCTCATAAATTGTTGTTATCGCAAATTTGCCTCAAAGTTACTTATTTTTTCTGACTTCGGCAAGTTTTGCGCGGCAAAAGGTTTCGGCGGGCTTGTGCTCATGGCTTGCCGGCGGCTCTCGTGGTGGTTTTAGGGCCTCTGTTGCTGCCATTGCCTTATGCAAAGGCAAGGGCGGGCCGTTGCTGGTGGCCCGTGACCGGGAAGGTCATGAACTGCGTCAGAGTCAATGCTCCCGAAGCCGCCAGCTGCATCCTTGTGTTTGGGTATGCGCCGCATCGGTTTGCAAGATGGCATGTATTGCGGGGTAAGGCGGCCCGTTCCATGTCTTGAGACGGCAGGTTTTGGAATGGAATGCGGCCCGTTGTGCAACCGGCTGAGTGACAGGCTGTTGACCGGCGTCAACCTTGCGGCACGGCTCGGCATGGAAGCGCCGGCCGCTGCGGGTGGACTTTTGGTGAGGGGACAAAAATGGCCGCCCTTGCCGGGCGGCCATCCAAACATGAGTTTATGTTGAAAAATTAACCGATGCCAAGCCATTTTATTCAGACATCTTGTCTTTACCATCGCCTTGCGCGCTCTTCCGGGTTGTCTTCAAAAGCCTCGTCGGTATCGTAGCAGGCTACGCTACCTCTTCCGGCTTCACAAAGGCATTCACCGAACTGCGCACAACCTGATGATAATTGATTATCAACAGCTACTTAACGAACAGAATTATTAAAATCATGAAGAGTCAATGGCGTTTCACGTATTTGCGGCCGTTGCTGATGTATATGCCGCCGGGCAGCTGGCCGCTGCTGCCACGCCGTTGGCCGCCGAGCGAATAGACGGGGCCGCAGGCAGTGGCGCCGGTTGTGATGGCGCCCATGGCTGCCGTGCCCTCGTCGGCGAAGTGGCCCTTCACGTACACCCGGTAGCCCTTGGCCTGCAGCTCAAACGTGTGGGTGGCGCCGAGGCTGACGGCTTTGCGGCCCGTGCCCCGGGCGATGGTCTCGCTGTCGAGCCACAGCCCGTATTCGCCGGCGGTGAGCCCGGATACGGTTGCGGCGGTGGCCGATGTGCCGAAGTTGAGCACCACCACGGCCTCGCTGTCGCCATGCTTGCAGCTGTAGGCCAGCACCGATGTGTTGTTGTTCACCGTGAGCCAGCTGACGCTGTGGTTGTCGGCGGCCTTGCCGTCGCGGAAGGCAGCCACCGAGTGTTTCAGGGCCGCCAGCGTGCGTATGGTGTTGAGCATCTTGCTGTCGGTTTGCGCCCAGTCTATTTTTTCGTCGGTAAAGTAGTTTAGCGCCTGGTTGCCGCCCGTTTCCTGGCCGTTGTATACAAGGGGCATCCCCCAGACGGTGAAGTAGAGCACCGTGAGCGGGTAGCGGTTGTCGCCATACTTCTGGGTGAGCGTCTTCTTCTTCTCGTTGTAGTTCTGGTCGTGGTTGGTAAGGTAGAGCATGCGCCCGAAGCCAATGCCGTCCTGGTGGGCCATCAGCGTGTTGGCAAAGGCCCTGGGGCGTGCGGCGGCGGTGCCGTTTCCGAAATTGGCCAGCTGGCTCTGGAACTGCCATGCGTAGTCGTAGTCGAAGCCGGCCGCCTTGAGGCGTGTGGCGTCGGCGGCAATGTCGGCCTCGCCAAGAAACGTGATGGCCTTGCCGGCCTTGCAGCCCTTTATCTCAGGTATGGCTTCCTGCCAATAGCTCACGGGAATCTCGCGGCTGCTGATGTAGTCGCACCGGTAGCCGTCGATGTCGGCCCGGTTTATCCAGAACTTCATGCAGTCGGTCATGGCCTTGCGCAGTTCGCCGTTGCCGTAGTCCAGCTGATATACGTCGGCATAGTTGTTGGGATGCACAAAGCTGCCTCCCGACCTCTTGTAATACTCAGGGTGCTCGCCCACCCACCTCGCGTCGGTTGCCGTGTGGTTGGGCACCCAGTCGAGCCATACCTGCATGCCGAGGGCGTGGGCGGCCCCGACAAAGGCCTTCAGGTCGTCTATGGTGCCGTAGGCCGGGTTTACCTGTTGGAAATCGGTGGCGGCATAGGGGCTGTTGATGCCCCCGCCACGGGGGTAAATGGGCATTAGCCACACAATGTCGGCGCCTATGCGCTTCAACTCTTTGAGCCGGGCCTGTGCCGCGGCAAGTGTGCCTTCGGCGGTGAAGGCCCCCACGTTCATCTCATAGACCACATGCTGGCCGTCGGCGTGATGGCCGTTGTTGATGTCGTCCACATAGTCGGTTGCCATGGCGCGTGGCGCGGCCAGGCCCCAGCAGCACAGCAGCGCTGCAATCAGTCTTGACGTCTTTCCCATAGGTTCATTGTTTTTTAACGTATACCGCATATCCCTTGCCTTGCAGCCGTATGGCCGATTGGGGTGTCAGCTCCACGTCGGCCACGGCAGGCCCGCTGCCAATGGTGCTGCTGTCGAGCCACTGCTGGTAGGGGCCCGCCTCGATGCCGCTTAGCTGCACGGCCGCCGGCTCCCTGCCAATGTTGAGCGCCACCACCACCGGGCCGCGCCTGTAGGCCAGCACCTGCGAGCCTGCAGTCTCGATGTATTCAACGGGCGCTGCTGCCGAAAGCGAGGCGAAGGTGTGGTGCAGGGCCACCAGCGTGCGCACGGTGTTGAGCATCTTGCGGTCTGCCAAGTGCCACTTCACCTTGGCGTCGGTAAAGTAGTTGAGTGTGTCGGGGTCGCCTATTTCCTGCCCCTGGTATATTAGCGGCATGCCATGGAAGGTGAACTCCAGCACGGTGAGCAGGTAGCGGTTGTCGCCGTAGAAGTCTTTTAGCGTGTTGCCTCCGTCGTTGTAGTTCTGGTCGTGGTTGGTAAGGTATACCATCCGCTTGTTCTTCACTTTGGCCGAGGCCGCCAAAAGCCTGTCGCAGATGGCCCGGAGCGAGTCGGCGTTGTCGCTGTCGTTGAACTTGCGGGCCAGTTCTCCCTGGAAATCCCATGCGTAGTCGTAGTCGAAGCCGCACGAGTCGATGCGCCTGTTCTCAGGGTTGGATATGTCGGTCTCGCCCAGAAACTCGATGGTCTTGCCGTGGCTGTTCAGCTCGGCAATGATGTCTTGCCAATACTTCACCGGTATGGTGGGGCTGCTGACGTAGTCGCATCTGAACCCGTCGACGTCGGCCACGCTTATCCATTGCCTCATGGCCGAGTTCATTGCCTCGACAAGGCCCTCGTCATGGTAGTTCAGCTCGTAGACGTCGCCCCAGCCGTGCGGGTGTATCATCCGCCCGTGGGCGTCTTTGGTGAAAAACTCAGGGTGTTCGGCCACCCATCGGTTCTCGACGGCCACATGGTTGGGCACCCAGTCGAGCCACACCTTCATGCCGCGCCTGTGGGCTTCGCCTACAAATCTCTTCAGGTCGTCTGCCGTGCCGTAGGCCGGGTTAACCATGGTAAAGTCCATCGAGGCGTAAGGGCTGTTCATCTTGTGGCCCCGCGGGTAGATGGGCATGAGCCAGAGTATGTCGGCCCCGAGCGTGTCGAGGCGGCCCAGCTGTCGCCCTGCCGCGGCGAAAGTGCCCTCGGGCGTGAATGCTCCGATGTTCATCTGGTAGATGACGCGGTTGTCTGGCGTCACCGGCTTGGTGTTGTCTATGTCAAATTGCTGTGCACCCTGCCCGCATGCAGCAGCCAACAGCGCCGAGGCGAGCAGTGGAATGTAAAATGTCTTCATGCCGTTTTTATTTGTTGACGTATTTCTTGCCGTTGACAATGTATATGCCTTTGGCCCTGCCGCTGCCCCAAGGGCCGGCTTTGCGGCCGTTGAGGTAGTATGCGTGGCTGCCGTCGGCTGCCGGTTGGAGGCCTACGGCAGCGATGCCGGCCGGCGTAAGCTCTGTTACGCCCGAGGCGCTGACGCGCAGGTAGTAGTCGCGGTTGGCCGTTACGGTGAAATCGGCCACCTGCTTGCCATTGTTCCAATTGTTGAATATCAGGTTGTATGTGCCGCCGTCGGCATCAAGCAAGAACACCTTGTAAGCATCGCCGCCAATGGTCTTCTCGTCGACCCAGCCCTGGCCGGGCCATGCGCCAAACAGTTCGCCGTCACCCCAGGCATACAGCCCCAGGGCGTCGAAGCCCGTCTCGTCGATGACATAGATGTAATGCTTGGCCGTGGGTACGGCAGGCAGTTCGCCGCAGAGCCTGAAGTTGTCGATGGCAAGGGCCATGGCGTTGTTGGCCGCGTCGCCGGAAGACACCGTGATGTTCCACGCCAGGAAGAAGTCGACGCCGGGCTGCATCCTTGCGTCCAGCACGGCGCTTACCGGTATTGTCTGGCCGGGCACGTCGTCATATCCCCCGGTGGTGGCATCGGGGGCCAGCCTGGTGCAGAAGTCATTGCCGGCCGACGTCCAGTTGCGCCCGTCTGTGGAGTGATACATCTGGACGGTGAAGCCTGCCGGGTTGCTTCCCATGCGGTATTTCTCAACATCATAGCTAATGTGAAGTTTCCCGATGTCCTTGCGTCCGCTGTTCATGAAGTGGGCGTAGATGTTTACGCAGCGTGTGCCGCCGGCGACGCCGGTCGAGATGCCGCCCACGGCGCGGTCGGCGCCATTGTCCGCCCCGAAGTTCCATGTGCCGTTCTTTGCGTTCGGTGGCAGGGCGGCGCCACCGGCATACATCGTGTTGTCTATGGCTGCGGTATAGCTGCCTACTTTGCGCGGGGCCGTTGTCTGCCTGTCAATGCGCCATGCCTGGGGGAGCCGGGCGCCGGCGTCGCTGCCCATGGCGTTGAAGTCTTCGGCTGCCGACAGGTGGTCGGCGTCCATATCTATGGCCGGTAATACGGTGACCTCGGTCTCTGCGTGTGCCACTTTCACTGTGGCCACGGTGCTGAACAGGCTGTTTTGCGCGCTCACCTTGAATGTTCCTTCGGTCTTGTCGCTCCTGAACACATGGTCGTCGCCCAGTGTCCCGCCGCCGGTCAGGGTGTAGGCCAAATCGGCCGGCGCCTCCATTTCGTTGCCATATTGGTCGCGTGCCACAGCCGTAAAGCGCACGGTGGCCGCTGTGTGGTCTACATAGTTGGTGAATTTCGCCAGGGCCTTGGCTGCATAGCTGCGCATCGAGGCCGCCTCGGCGTCGGTGACGGCGGCCGGGTGATAACTGATGGTGGCCGGGCTCTCGCCGAAGATGAGGCCATATTCCATGCATGCAGCCATATAGGTAGACTTGTCTGTGGGGTGCCGGTCGTCCTGGTACCACGATGCAATGCCTTCCGCCCCTTCGGCGTCGAACGCCTGTTGGTAGGCAAGGCCAACGGGGCAGATGGTGACACCCGTCTCGCGTGCCACGTCCTGGCAGTTGTTCAGGAGCGTGCTGTTGAAGTCGGTGAATTTTGTCCAGTCGCCACTGTACGCCCAGTTCATTGGTACAATGACCACGGCATTGGGGTTGGGGCAATGCTCGCGTATGTATTCAACCCACTTCCTGACATTGTTGCGGAACGCCTCGGGGTCGGTTCTTGGCAGCGAGCTCTGCTCCTGGAGTATGATGTGCGACCATGCCTCGCTGCGTATTAGCATCTTGGCGCCGGGATTTCCGTCGGCGGCCAGTCCGTCACCCTCGTCCCAATGTGTGCTCAGGGGCTTGCCAAGCAGTGTGTGCTTGGTCCAGTGGGCGTCCTTGCCCATGGCCCTGGCAATGTCGTTGAACATGAAGTCCTGGTCGTTGTAATGTATCAGGCTGTTGTTAAGCGACAGCACCTTGACCTTGGCGGGCAGTTGCGGCACGAGCGTTACGTCGGCAGGCTGCAATGCCACCGACTGCAATGCAGACGGTTCGCCGGGTTTGCCTCCCTCATTGCTTTCCAGCATGAGGGTCGCCCCGGTGTCGGCAATGGTCAGCAGTATGCGCTTGCAGTCGAAAATGTAGCCGCATGGTATGTTGTCGTCGGTGCCCGGCACCAGCGCATAGGGCCTGTCGGCCATGATGGCGCTGCCGTTGCTGCCGTAGTTGCAGAGCGAAGTCCATTGTGCATCGGCTATCTTGAAGTTGCCCGACAGTTCCTTGTCGTATATTGCATAAGTGCCATTGCCCTCGTCGCTGAACTCCCAAGCGCTGTCGGCCAGCCACCCGTTTACCTCGCCACGGAGGAAAATGCCCGACGCCACGAAGGGCGGGCGTGACGGGTCTTCGCCGTCGGGGTCGGGAAGGGGCTCGCCAAACGATGCCGTCAGGCTTACGTTGTCGAGTGCCAGGCCCATGGCCTTGTTGGGCGTGGTGCCCCTTGACACGGAGATATTCCATGCCAGGTAAATCGAACCGCCCGCAGCCACGGCCGTGTTCAGTTGCTTCCCGCCGACCGAAGCTGTGGCAATGGGCACGTCGGCAGCACCGAGCGTTTCGTCGTCCTTGGCAAAGTCGGTCTTGAAGTCGCTGCCGGCCTTCTTCCAGTTGCTGCCGTCGGCAGAGTAGTATAGCTGTACCGTAAAGCCGTTATCATTGCCGCCTTTCCGGTATTTCTCTATGTCGTAGCTTATTGTCAGCTTGTTCAAGGGGATTGTACCGCCATTGACCAACCGGGTCATGACGTTTACGCAGCGCGTGCCGCCGTCTACTGTCGTTGACAGGCCGCCGACGGCACGGTCTGTTGGGGCGGCGCTCGAGCCGAAGTTCCACGTGCCGTTCTTTGCATTTCCCGGCAGGCCGGCGCCACCGGAGTACATCACTTCGGTGGCGGCAGCACTGTAGGGACCCACCATTCGCGGCGCGCCCATCTGGCGCTCGATGCGCCAGCCGTCAGGCATGTTTAGGGTGGCGGCCGATGCCGTGGCATCCCACATGCCGTCAAAGTTCTCTGTCGCGGTGTTGTTGGCGGGGGTCAGGGTTATGCCGTCGCCAGCTTTTGCCTGGCATAGCAGGCAAAAGGCGGCGAGCATAATGGATAGTTTCTTCATTGTTGCGAATCGGTTTACAGGTTATGCACGGTCAAGGCTGGAATGTTTCCGGGTCTATCTCTGTGACGCCTGATGTGGTGATGTGCAGATAGATGTCGCGGTCGATGGTGAAGGCGAAGTCGGCCAGCTGGCTGTTTCCTGCGTTGCTGAATATCAGGTTCTCTGCCAGCCCGGCGTTGGCGGCACCCATGTCGAAATACTTGTAGGCAACTCCGTTGACGGTCTGCTTGCCGGTGGGCTCCATGCCGGGCCACCCGCTGTTCAGGTCGTTCACGTCGCCCCACATGTACAGCGTCAGGGCGTCCCAGCCTGTCTCGTCATACACAAACACGGCAAAGCCATCGTGCTTGACGCTTGGTTCCTGGCCAACTTCTTCAACGCCATTGGCTGTGATACGCAGATAGATGTCGCGGTCGATGGTAAAGGCGAAGTCGGGCAACTGTTGTCCGTTGCCGCCATTGTTGAATATCAGGTTCTCTGCCAGGCCTGTGTTTGCGGCGCCCATGTCGAAATACTTCCATTTGGTGCCGCCCTTCTCCAGCGTGCCTGTAGGCGTCATGCCGGGCCACCCGCTGTTCAGGTCGTTCACGTCGCCCCACATATACAGCGTCAGGGCGTCCCAACCTGTCTGGTCGTCCACGTAGACCACGTAGCCGTCGTGTTCGGGTTCGGGCTTTTCGCCATCGCTCCAATAGTAGCTCTCCCAGCGCTGTCCCCACACGTTGGTGAATGTCCCGACGCCCGGATTGTCTGTGTGCAGGGCCGCCTTGCCGCCGATGGTGTACTCCATTCCCTGCGAGGCGGAGTAGAAACGGAAGCCGTCGGCCAGCGTCTTTCCATCAACAAAGCTCTTGGGGTCAAGGTAGATGCCCCACTTCACGTCACTCTGTGGTGCTTTGGTCAGCATGTACTGCTCCTGGCCTATGGCTGCGCTGTCGCCGTTGAACGCCCCGATGATGTATATTTTGTCGTCGGCGGTGGTGCCGAAAGGCGCGATGAACTCCAGCAGTATGCGGTCGGCACGTGTTTCAAACTGCTGAGGCTCATGTTCGAATACGATGTCCTCCTTGTCCGAACAGCTGCTCACAAGCCCCGTCAGGGCCAGCAGCGTCAGGGCCAGATGATATAGTCTTTTGTTCATAATGCTTAATTTTACAATGCTTCAATACTTATTTGTAGTTAGGATTCTGTATGAGGCCCGGGTTGACAGACAGGGCCGACTGCGGCAGCGGGTACCATTCGTACTTGCGGTCGCGCTTTGCCGGCAGGTTCACTCCGTCTTCGGTTGCGCGCCCCCAGAACCACCATGTGCCCTGGGTGAACTTGTCGAAGCGGCGCAGGTCGGTGCGTCGGCGGTTGCCCTCGCCCAAATATTCCTTGCCCCACTCGGAGAGCATCCAGTCCATGTCGAAGCTGTCGAAGCCGGGTCCGGGGATGCTCAGCGCGGCAGCGCGGTCGCCGCTGCGGTAGTAACGCTGGCGAACAGCGTCAACGTATTTCTTTGCCTCGCCGCTGTTGCCTTTGCGCATCTCGCATTCGGCCACATTATAATAAGCCTCGGCCAGGCGGAACTGCACGTCGTCGATGCTCTTGAAGCCTCCCTTGTCGTCGTTGGGATATAGCGGATATTTCACCAGGCGCACGCCGGAGTTGGTCTCGCCCCAGCGTGGATTCATCACCACCTCGAGGTTGCGGCCTAAGTTCAAGAACGTACCAAGCTGGTCTACAAATACCAGCGCCTGCCCGTCGCGGTCGGCGTCGGCGGTAAGTATGTCGCCTTTGCCGAAGTTGGCACGCATCTCTCCTTTGAGGAACATGCCCGGGCCGTGGGTCTTTGTGGCCGCATCGTACACATAGTTCTGCTTGCGTATGTCGCGGTCGTCGAACCGTTCGTAGGGTGCTCCCAGCTTGTCGTTGTAGGGAGCGTCGAGGAAGCAGCGTGCTCCTTTCGTTCCGCCCGTGGGCTGCACCGTGCCATAGTTGTCGTATGAAGGCACGAGGCATACGCAGTTCCAGGCGCCGATGCCGTCGTAGCTCTGCTCGAAGTAGTCGGCATATCCGTACCACATGCCTATCATGGTGCGGACGTTGCTTATGGCGTTGGCGGCACCCTGGCCGTCTTCTGCTGCCAGCGCGAATATCACCTCGGGGCTTTTTACATTGTCAATGCTGTAGAGGTTGCGGTAGTTGCTGTCGAGGCCGTAAGTGCCGTAAGTGCCACTGATGATTTCTTTCGACAGGGCTTCGCACTCGTCGTAATGCTTTTCGCCGATGAACACCTCGGCGTTGAGCAGCAGGCGGGCCTTCAGCATGCGGTTCATGGCTTGGTTGGCACGGTTTACCGTGGTGTGGCTGCCGTCTTCTTTGGCGAGCGCGTCGACGGTCTCGTCGAGCTCACTGGCTATGAAGTTGTATATCTTCTTGCATGAAGCGTCCCAGTCGGCGTCGGCCGTGCCCGGCACATCGCTGCCGGCAGAGACGTTCAGAGGCAGCGCGCCTCCCCACAACTCGAACAGGCAATAGTAGTTCCATGCGCGTATGGTACGAACCTCGGCCACGTATTGGGCCAGTTTCTCGTTGCTCATGTTCAGGCTGGCCGCATTCAGGTTTTCCATGTCGCTGAGCAGCAGGTTAGCCAGGCCGACGGCAGTCCATGCCCCGGTCCAGGCATTGTTGATGATGGTCGACTCTGAAGTCCAGTTCTGCCAAGAGAGCACGGTCTTCATGGCTTCGTCCCAACCCCACAGGCCCCCATTCCATGAGCGCCAGGTAAGCTGGTCGGCCGGGTATTCAGACAGATGGAAGAAGTTTTCGCCTGCCAAGGTCGAAGATGTCTGGTAATAGATGGCTGCCACGGCCCCTTTCACACTGGCCTCATTCTGGTAGTATGCACCGGCATCGATGCGGTCGTACACTTTCTCGTCAAGGTCAGTGCAGGCATTTAGTCCTGCCATCAGGCAGGCAACACCGAATATATAATGTTTAAAGGTAATCATAATGATCTAATTCGTGGTTTTATATTTAATGATTAATGGAATCGCAGGGTCACGCCCAGGCTTACCTGTGTGGCCTGCGGGTAGGCCGAGTTGGTGTCAATGCCGGGAGTGATGCCCGTAGAGGTCACGATGGATGGGTCGTTGCCATCATAGCCAGTGATTGTGAACAGGTTTTTGGCAGTAAGGTAGACACGCAGGCTCTCTATTAGCTGTCGGTTCTTCGGCGTGAAGTTGTAGCCGAGAGTAACGTTGTCGAGCTTGAAGTAGCTGCCGTTCTCGAGGAAGTAGCTTGACACAACGCTGCCGCTCGACTTGATGTCGCTGTATTCGGTGTATGCCGTGCGTAGTACGTTGTCGGTGCCTGCACCCTGAAGGCCCATGCCATACTTGCGCATATTGAATATCTGGAAGCCGAGGGCAGAGCGGAACAGCATCGACAGGTCCCAGTTCTTGTACTTGAACGAGTTGCTCCATGAAAGGAAGTGCTTGGGCGCCCCGTTGCCAATGTTGCGCTTCCACGACGGGTCGGCCTGGGCGGCCGGCTGCGCCTTGCCTTCGTTGTCGTATACCATCAGCATGCCGTTCTTGTCGACGCCGGCGTGCTCGTAGCCATAAAACTGCCCAATCTTGCCACCTTCTTCTATTCGGAAGAAATATTCGCTCGAGCCGGGGCCGGGTTTTTGGTATAGGTCAAGGTAGGCCATCTGGTATACATCGCTCGACAGCTTGGTCAGCTTGGTTTCGCCCATGCTCCAGTTTACGCCCGTTGTCCACTTGAAGGCTGTCTTCGAGAGCACGTCGTATTCAAGGCTTGCCTCAATGCCGGTGTTCTTCGTTGTGCCCACGTTCACCAATATGGTGTTGTAGATAAATGGTGGTTGCGGGGCGGTGTAGTTGTACAGGAGGTCTTGCGAACGGCGGTCGAAATACTCAACGCTACCGCGCAGCCTGCTGTCGAAGGCCACGAAGTCGACGCCTACGTTGAAGGCGGTCGATTTCTCCCACGCCAGGTCGGGGTTGGCGTTCAGAGATGGGGCGTAGCCTTTTATCCACTCATTGTCAATCAGGTAGACCCCGTATCCACTGTAGGTCGACAGAGAGCGGTAGGCATCGAAGTCTGAGCGGCCTGTGACGCCATAGCTTATGCGTGGCTTGAGGCTCTGGAAGGTGGGCTTGATGCCCTCGGCAAACGGTGTGTTGGCTATTTCCCAGGCCAGCGATGCAGACGGGAAGCTGCCCCACTTCTTGTTCACGCCGAACTTGGTGCTGCCTTCGCGGCGCATAGATGCCGATGCATACAGAATGTCGTTGTAGTTGTAGTTAAGGCGCCCGAAGAAACCGATGAGCGTCGATTCCGACGAACCGCCCCAAAGGTTGGCCTTTCCCTCGCTCAGATAGGTGCCGTTGCCTATGCCGTACCATCCCATGGAGTCATATACGAACCCCATGTTCTCGTTGCCGCTTTGCTCCCACTTTGACCGTTCCCACGAATAGCCGAGCACGGCCTTCAGCTGGTGCTTGTCCATCGTCAGCGTATAGTTCACCAACCACTCCAGTCGGTTGGTCCACCACTTCTGGTTGTTCACGTTTGCGCGGCCGGCATAGCCTTTCCAGAAGCTTTCGCTCGATGTCGACGGGGTGTAGAAGTTGCTCTTCAGGTCGTTGTACTGCAGTGCGTAACTCAGCGATGTGCTAAGGCTGTGTTGTGCCAGTTGCAGTATGTTCAGCTTCACGTCGCCATTGCCCAGCACATAGATGCGGTCGCCCTCTGAAACATTTTCGCGCAGGTCGTTCACCGGGTTGTGTATGTCCGTCGGTGAGTTCGGCTGGTAGTACGACCCGTCGGGGTTTTTCACGGGTATGGTCGGGTTCATCGTGAGGGCCGTGTCGAACAGCCCGTCGTTGCCCCAGTCCTCGTGCACCTTGCGCGCCGAGAGCGATGCGTTGAATTGCACACGGTTGTCAAGCACGCGCTGCTCGCCCACGAAGCGTGCGCCATATTCCTGCCGTCCGCTCACGATGTCGAGTCCGTTGGCTTTCTTGTAGTTCACGGAGAGGCCGAAATATCCGTTCTTCGTAGAGCTGTCGATAGACAGATACTGGTTGAGGCTGTAGCTTACCGGGCGCGTTATCTCGTCCCACCAGTCGGTGTCGGCGCCGTAATCCTGGCCTCGGCGCGAGCGGCGGAACTCCTCCGTCGTAAGTATGTCGGGCTTTGGCTTGGCAATGTTCAGGGCTATGTAGCTGTCGTAGGTCACGTTGGTCACCCCCGGGGTGCCCGAGCCCTTCTTCGTTGTCACCAGAATAACGCCGTTGGCGCCGCGTGTACCGTATATGGCGGCCGAGCCGGCATCCTTCAGCACGGTGATTGATTCAACGTCTTGGATGGCAATGTTGCGCAGGTCGCCGCCCGCAATGCCGTCGATTACAATCAGCGGGCCGTTGCCGGCTGTCAGCGATCCGGCGCCACGCACCTGTATGTTGGTCAGCGCGTTAGGGTTGGCGTCGGCCGTAGAGGCCACGTTCAGGCCCGTCACCTTGCCAGCTATGAGGGCCATGGGGTCGCTGGCGGCACCCTGGTTGAACTGGTCTTTGGAAACCTGCACTACGGAGCTTGATATCTCTTTCTTGGCCAGCGAGCCGTAGCCCACCACTACTACCTCGTTCAGCTGGGCCACATCTTCCTTGAGCGTCACCTCCATCTTGTCGGCGGCCTTCACCTCCTGCGGGTTGTAGCCAACGTAAGAGATTACCAGCGTGGCACCGGCGTTGCACTTCAGTTGGAATTTTCCGGCCAGGTCGGTCACCGTGCCGTTCTGAGTTCCCTTGACCATGACACTGGCACCGATGATATCCTCACCGGCGTCGTCCTTCACATGCCCACTGATGGTGGACTGTGCCGAGACATCCAAGGCAATAAACACAGCTGCCAGAAGCATGGCAACCTTAAGGCGCAGGCCTCGTCTGGCTTGCGGACGCTTGGCCTTGCCTCTTGCAGAAATGCAAGAACATTCAAATGCTTTTTTCATTTTCTTGGGGTTTTAATGTTATTTTAGAGTTATTTAAACAATTGTTTCTCATTAAGCCAAGTTGGTGCGCTGCCGCTTAAGGCCGTCATGCGGTGGTGTATGGCTATGCCGGCAGGCTGCCGTATTGGCAGGGTCCGTCTTGCATAGACGTGTCGTGGTATGCCAGATGAGCGTTGCCATCTGCCATGGTTCATCCGGCGGCACTGCCGTAAACCAAATCGGCCGTAGGGGCCGTGCGGCCTGCTTCATCTACGGTGTCACAGCCTATTGGCAACCGTTAGCCATGCCCGACAGCTTGAAGATGGCCGGCGTGAAGCATGGCGGGGCCGGCGGGCTACTGCAGGCATCGCGACGGAGCACCGTGTGGATTGTCGGCAGCCACGCCGACGGATGCCGTCACGGACCCGCCGGGTGAACTAACCAAAGTGTCTTTTGCATGTACAGGTGCATAAAGACAACCACTAATAACTAATATAACTATTAACGTATGCATGATGAAACTTTTAGCTATTGATTTAAATTCGGCTGTAAAATTAGGTGAACTAATGCTACACGCCAAGCCGCTCAATGCAAAATCAAAGTCTCAAAATATGCAAATGATTGAAAATCAATGGGGTTTGCCACTTTCGACCGACTGAAAATCTAAACTCTTGCAAACCGTTTTTTGCCATTGTGCAGCCTTTTCTGCCATGCAACCAAGGGCTGTTTGCCACAATGCGGTGGTTTTTTGCCATACCAGTTCCGTGGCATTGGCAGGGTGTGCCGGTCATGGCTGTTGTGTCTTGCATGGAAGTTTGTCGGTTGAAGGGCCGTTGCCGGCCCGGTCTTGTTGCGGCGGGCGTTTTCGGCCATGTCGCTTTTTGTGGGTATGGCTGGCCCGGTGCCACTGCGCGGCGGCAGTGGCACCGGGCTGGGCAATGCTTGCATAGTGGCGGCCCTGCTGTGGCGTTGCTCCCTCGTTTGTTGTATTGGCCGGCAATACGGCCGTTCTTGCATTGCCGTACGGCCCGTTTCGGCTTGCCAAACGGCAGGTGTTGCGGGCCGATGCCTCAGGCTTCTGGAAGTGGCTGGCTGCGAGGCTTTTGGCTGCGGTTGGGCCTGTGCCCGGCGGCCGTGGCTGCATCGGCCACGTTTGCTTGCAAAATAGGGTGGCGGGCGGCTGTGGGCAGCAGGCATTGCATGGCATTGCCGCCATCGTAAAATATGTTGCGGTTTGCTTGCAGGTATGCAATAAAATTAGTATCTTTGCCATCATGACATACAATTGGGCGGCCTGACACAGGCCGGAGAAAATGATGAGTGAGGCAACCCGCAAGCGGTTGCAAGTGTTTAACTCTAATATAAGATTAAAATTATGAACAGACTGTTTACTGCCATTATTGTGCTTGCTGCTGTGGCCGGGGCCGATGCAGCAGAGCGCACCATTGAACAGAAGCGCGCCGCCGCGGCGGCTGTGCTGGGTCTTGACGTGCAGCCAGCGCGCTCGGCTGCCGCCGGGTGTATAGAGCCGTTGTATGCGGCGCGCAACCTCACTGTGATGGGAGTGCGCGGCGGGGGCGGCTTTGCCGTAGTGGCCAACGACGACGGCTCGGCGGCCGTGCTCGGCTATTCGCGCGAGGGCTTTTCCGGCGCCATGCCCTGCGGGTTGCGGTGGTGGCTGGAGGCCACCGATGCGGCCTTGGAGCGTGGCGTGGTCGGCGACGTTGATGCCGATGGGCTGGTGCAGGGCGGGCGTGTGGCTCCCAAGGTGGGGCCACTGCTCACGAGCAAGTGGGCCCAGGGAGAGCCGTTCAACGGCCTTTGCCCCGCGCTGGCGTCGGGCGGGCATTGCGTGGCGGGATGCGTGCCGGTGGCCATGGCTCAGGTGATGCGTTACCACCGTTGGCCCGTCAGGGGCACCGGCACCCACGAGTACCTGTTGGGCACTATGCCCGATGGCTCGGAGAAATGGCTGTCGGCCGACTTCGGCAGCACCGTCTATGCATGGGACGATATGCTCGACAGCTATGCGCCTGGGGCATACTCGGAGGCACAGGCCGCGGCCGTGGCCGAGCTTGTATACCACTGCGGCGTTGGGGCCGAGGCCGGTTTCGGGGGCGAAGGCACGTCGGCCAACGTCACCGACGGGGGCTATGCCATGCTGACGTATCTGGGATACAACCCCGACATGGCCTACCTGGAACGCTCCGAACACGAGGAAGACTGGATGGAGATGCTGATTGGGGAGATTGATGCCGGCAGGCCGGTGATTTACGACGGGCGAAAGCTCAACGGCGGCGACTTCATCACGGCCGACAGGCATGCCTTCGTGATCGACGGCTATGGCGACGACGGGCTCTTCCATGTCAACTGGGGCTGGGGCGGGATGGCCGACGGCATGTACCGCCTGGATTACCTCAAGCCCGACGAGGACGAGGGCTACAACTACGACCAATACATGTTGCTGGGCATTGCGCCGGCCGGCGTTGACGTGCCCCGGCGCTACCTGTTCAGCAACAGGCGCATCACCATAGGCATCAACGGCATATATGGTTTCCTGTATGGTGGCATCGCCCAAGTGGTCAACTGCTCGTGCCGCCCGCTTTACGGCCGGCTGAGCCTGGTGGCCGAAGGCAACGGGTGGTTTGGCGAGCTGTTTTCTACCGACGTGTCCGGCATCAGGCCTTTGGCCGTGTTCCAACTTCGCAACGGCCAATTTGACCTGCCGGCCTCCATGCCCGACGGCGATTACCGCATATATGCCGCGTTCTACGACGAGCTGCACGGCGAGTGGGTGAGGGTGGACTATGCCCCGAACTCGACAGACGAGTATGTAGTGACCAAGGAAGGCACCACGTTCACCCGGTATGAGGGCATCTGCACGTCGGCGGGCAGCGCCGTTGCCGGCGGCATGGCGCCCGACGGCGAGGCGAGGGTCTACGACATGTCGGGACGGCTGGTGATGAGCGCCCCGGCCGAGGGGTTCTCTGCCGACGACATACCAGGCCGCGGCACGTTCATAGTGAGCTGCGGCGGCACTGTGCGCAAGGTGGCAAAGCCGTGACCGCAGGCCCCGGCGCACAGCCCTCATGGCGGTGGCCGGGGCATGGGAGGCGGGCCGTCGGCACGCAGGCCGCGGGGCGTCGTGTGTTGACAGTTGCCGCCTCTTAAGGCGGTGTTCAAAATCAAATGCCATCAAATTGTGCGCTATTTCGGAGAAGCATGCCAAAGTCAGAGGGGAGAGCGTGGCGGGCTACGCTACCGATGAGACTTTGGCATGCGGCCCGAAAGGGCACACCAGATGGTGGCAAAGATACAGTGGACACCTGCAAGGTCGATTGCAACGGTTAATATTGAACAGCTACTTATATATAATGTGTGTGAAAAAGTTTTGCGTTTCGCCCGAATTAGTTTATCTTTGCAGACTGAATGCGGTGCGAAGCGCACTTTTTGCGTGGCGCACAGGCGTGGCATGACAGAACTTAATTTAAGATTTAACTATACAAATGGCACAGGAAGACGTTTTCAAGAAAATCGTGTCGCACTGCAAGGAGTACGGTTTCGTGTTCCCCAGCAGCGACATCTACGACGGACTGGCTGCCGTATACGACTACGGCCAGAACGGCGTTGAGCTGAAGAACAACATCAAGGAATACTGGTGGAAGAGCATGGTGCTGCTACACGAGAACATCGTGGGCATCGACTCGGCCATATTCATGCACCCCACAATATGGAAGGCCAGCGGCCACGTGGACGCTTTCAACGACCCGCTCATCGACAACCGCGACTCGAAGAAGCGCTACCGCGCCGACAACCTCATCGAAGACCAGATTGCAAAGTATGACGAGAAGATAGACAAGGAGGTGGCCAAGGCACGCAAGCGCTTCGGCGACGCCTTCGACGAGAGCCAGTTCCGCCAGACCAACGCCCGCGTGATGGAGTACCAGCAGAAGCGCGACGCGCTGCACGAGCGCTACACGCGCGCCATGCAGGGCCCCGACCTGGCCGAGCTCAAGCAGATAATAATCGACGAGGAGATTGTAGACCCTATTTCGGGAACAAAGAACTGGACCGACGTGCGCCAGTTTAACCTCATGTTCTCGACCGAGATGGGTGCCTCGGCCGACGGTGCCATGAAGGTTTACCTGCGCCCCGAGACGGCACAGGGCATCTTTGTCAACTATCTCAACGTGCAGAAGACGGGCCGCATGAAGGTGCCTTTCGGCATCGCGCAGATTGGCAAGGCCTTCCGCAACGAGATTGTTGCGCGCCAGTTCATATTCCGCATGCGTGAGTTTGAGCAGATGGAGATGCAGTTCTTCGTAAAGCCGGGCACCGAGCTCGACTGGTTTGCCAACTGGAAGCAGACGCGCATGAAGTGGCACCAGGCACTGGGCTTCGGCGCAGAGAACTACCGTTTCCACGACCACGAGAAGCTGGCACACTACGCCAACGCCGCCACCGACATCGAGTTCCGCATGCCGTTCGGGTTCAAGGAGGTAGAGGGAATACACAGCCGCACCAACTTCGACCTGTCGCAGCACGAGAAGTATTGCGGAAAGCAAATAAAATACTTCGACCCGCAGACCAACGAGAGCTACACCCCATACGTCATCGAGACGTCAATCGGTGTAGACCGCATGTTCCTCAGCGTGATGTGCCACTCTTACGAGGAAGAGAAGCTTGACAACGGCGAGACCCGCACCGTGCTCCACCTGCCCGCCGCGCTGGCCCCGGTGAAGCTGGCCGTGCTGCCGTTGGTGAAGAAAGACGGGCTGCCCGAGAAGGCCCGCGAGATAATCGACGCGCTGAAGTTCCACTTCAACTGCCAGTATGACGAGAAAGACACCATCGGCAAGCGTTACCGCAGGCAGGACGCAATAGGTACGCCATACTGTGTTACCGTGGACTACGACTCACTCAAGGACAACACCGTGACGCTGCGCCACCGAGACACCATGGCGCAGGAGAGAGTAAACATAGCAGACCTCAATGGCATCATCGAAGACAAGGTGAGCATTGCCAGTCTGCTCAAACAACTGCAGTGATGAAGAGACGAGGCTTTTACTTCCTTGCCGTGGCACTCTTCGCCGTGTTTGGCCTGGCCTCGTGCAGCGAAGAAGACGACACCGTGGAGGAGTTTCCCAACTGGCAGGCGCGCAACGACGCTTTCTTCAACAGCCTTACCGACTCGGTGCTGAACCTGCTGGAGCTCAATCCGGCACGCACCGACTGGAAAAGGATAAAGAGCTGGTCGAAGTCTGACAGCATAGAGGGGAGCAACTCAGACTATATCATCGTCAACGTGATTGAAGAGGGCGACCCCGCTTCGGCGACGCCGCTTTACACCGACACCGTGACGGTGCATTACCTTGGCCGCCTGCTGCCGTCGGTGTCCTATCCCTACGGCTATGTGTTCGACCAGTCGTACTATGGAAACTACTACGATGACGTGAGCAAGCCGTTGCAGATGGCCATCGGAAACTCCGGCGGAAACATGCTGGTGGATGGTTTTGCCACTGCCCTCCAGCACATGAGGCGGGGCGACCACTGGATGGTGTACATACCTTACCAGCTGGGTTACGGATCACAGTCGCAGACGGGGGTGCCGGCTTACAGCACCCTGATATTCGACTTGCGCCTGGTCGACTTCTGGTCGCCTGTGGTGCAGTAGGGTTGTAAGCCGCGTACAGCATTGCAAACAACAAGGGGAGGCTTGCCACACAGGCAAGCCTCCCCTTGTTGTTTCTGCCTTTTTGTGCCGCCGCCAGCAGCAGCCGGCAAACGGCCCCGGCCCCTGTCAGTGTCAGGCGCGGGCCAGCTGTTCGGCGCACTCCTGCACCATCTCGCTCAGGGTGGGGTGTATGTGGGTCATGGCGGCCAGCTCGGCGGCTGTCGTGTCGCGGCACATCAGGGCGCTCACCTCCTGCACCAGGTCGGCCGAATGTGCCCCATAGGCGTGGCATCCAATGATTTTGCCGCTCTCGTCGGCCAGCATCTTCACCATGCCTTCAGCCTCGCCCATGGCCAGGGCCTTGCCGTTGGAGCGGTAGTTGGCCTTTGCCGTGCGGCAGGCCGTGCCCAGCGCCTTGCAGGCGTCTTCGCTCAGGCCCACGCAGGCAGCCTCGGGATGGGTGAAAATGGCAGCCGGCATCACGTCGAGCCGTATCCCTTCGGTGCGGCCCAGTATGCTGTCGACCACCTTCAGGCCCTGCATGGTGGCGGCGTGGGCCAGCATCTGCCGGCCGTTGACGTCGCCTATGGCGTAAATGCCGGGCACGTTGGTGAGCAGGTTGTCGTCGGTGATTATGCCCTTCGGGCCGTATGCCACCCCGGCGGCCTCGAGGTTGAGCCCTGCTGTGGCCGGCGTGCGGCCCACGGCCATAAGCACGCAGTCGGTCTCGACGGTGGTTTGCTTGCCCTTGCGGTCGAATGTCACGGTGCCGTCGCCCACGGCCTGCACGGCCGACTGCATGAAGAAGGCCACGCCGCGCTTCTCTATGGCCTTGCGCAGTCGCTTGGCCACATCGCTGTCGAGGGCCGGCAGGCACTCTTTGAGAAACTCAACCACGGTGACCTCGCAACCGAAACTGTTGAGTATGCAGGCAAACTCCATGCCTATAACGCCGGCGCCCACTATGCAGACACGGCGCGGCAACTCGGTGGCGGCCAGCATACGGTCGGACGTCCATACCATCGAGGCGTCGTCGATGCCCTCTATCGGCAGCATCTTTGGCACCGAACCGGTGGCTATGATGATGTTGGGCGCTGTGTAGTCCTCGCCGCCTGCCGTCACGGTGTGGGCGTCCTTGAAGGCAGCCTCGCCCCTTACGAGCGTTATGCCCGGTGCCGACAGCAGCGTCTCAACGCCGCTGCGGAGCGTGCCTACCACGCCGTCCTTGCGCTCGGCGGCCTTTGCGAAGTCGAAACTGTAGTTGAGGCAGCCAAGCCCGAAGGCCTCGGCGTCGGCCATGATGTCCATTATCTCGGCGTTGCGGGCGTATGCCTTGGTGGGTATGCACCCCCTGTTGAGGCACGTGCCGCCCACTTCGGCCCGCTCGATGATTGCCACCTGCAGCCCGTTGCGTGCCGCGTGCTCTGCTGCCCGGTATCCTCCCGGGCCGCTTCCGATTATTATCAGGTCTGTGTTCATGTGTGTCCTGGGTTTTGATGGGGGTATCAGTCATCGTAGGCATCATAGGCAACAGGCTATGCCTATGATGCCATTGATGTTTATTTGCTTTCTCCTTCGGCAGCCATCTGCCTGTAGGTTACCACCGGGTGCTTGGCCGCCAGCACGTCGTCAACACGCCCTATGGGTGTGTAGTGGGGCGCGCCCTTCACCGTCTCGGGCTCGGTGGCGGCCTCGCGGGCAATCCGCCGCATCACTTCTATGAACCCGTCGATGGTGCCTTTGCTCTCGTTCTCGGTGGGTTCTATCATGAGCGACTCGTGGAAAAGCAGCGGGAAGTATATCGTCGGGGCATGGTAGCCATAGTCGAGCAGCCGTTTTGCAACGTCCATGGTGGTCACTCCGGTCGACTTGTCCTTTAGTCCGTCGAACACAAACTCGTGCATGCATGTCGTGGCGATGGGCAGTTCGTAGACGTCTTTGAGCGACTCCTTGATGTAGTTGGCGTTGAGTGTGGCCAGCGGGCCCACCTCCTTGAGGTGCTCCTTGCCCAGGGTCAGGATATAGGCGTATGCCCTCAGCAGCACGGCATAGTTGCCGTGGTATGGCCCTACGGATATTTCGGACTCGCCGGGTAGCAGCTCCTCCAGTCCGGCGCGCACCCCGACGGGGCCTGCACCGGGCCCGCCGCCTCCGTGGGGCGTCGAGAACGTCTTGTGCAGGTTGATGTGCATCACGTCGAAACCCATGTCGCCGGGGCGGCAAACGCCCAGCATCGGGTTGAGGTTGGCGCCGTCGTAATACATCAGGGCGCCGCAGCTGTGCACGAGCTCGGCTATCTCGGGTATCTCCTTCTCAAAGAGGCCGAGCGTGTTCGGGTTGGTCATCATCATGCCGGCCACCGTGTCGTCGAGCAGCGAGCGCAGGTCTTCAACGTCTACGATGCCCTCGGGCGTGCTCTTCACCTCAACCACGTCGAGTCCGCAGACAGCCGCCGAGGCGGGGTTGGTGCCGTGTGCCGAGTCGGGCACAATCACCTTGGTGCGCTTGGTGTCGCCCCTGCGCTCGTGATAGCTTCGTATTATCATCAGCCCGGTGAGCTCTCCGTGTGCGCCGGCAAACGGGTTGAGCGTGAATTTGGCCAGTCCGGAAATCTCAGACAGTGCCCGTTGCAGTCCGTCGTACACCTCGAGGGCTCCCCGGCATGTCTCCGCCGGCTGCAGCGGGTGCAGGTTGGCGAAGCCGGGCATGGCCGCCACCTCTTCGTTGATGCACGGGTTGTATTTCATTGTGCAGCTGCCGAGCGGATAGAACCCGTTGTCCACTCCGAAGTTGTTTTCGCTATGGTTGGTATAATGGCGCACAACCGTGAGCTCGTCGCATTCGGGCAGCTCGGCGTCGTGGCTGCGGCGGATGTCGGCGGGCACCTCGTAGTTGCCAAACTTGTTGTGCGGCAGCGAATAGCCCCGTCGCCCTTCGTGTGAGAGCTCGAATATCAGGTTGCCATAAAGTCTGTTGTTCATAAGTCAGATGGTTTCGATGAGTTTGTCAATTTCTTCCTTAGTACGTTTCTCGGTGACGGCAAACATGATGGTGTCGGGTGCAACCTTCACTCCCCCAAGGATGCCATTGTCGATGAATCTCTTCTGTAGTTCGTCAACGTCGCCGGCATAGCGCACGCAGAACTCATTGAAGAACGGGCGGTCGAAGGCCGGTTTGAAGCGGCCTGTGGCCACGAGCCTGTCCATAAGGTAGTGGGCCCCGGCGTATGACAGCTCTGCGGCCTCTTTCAGCCCTTGCTTGCCCATCAGTGACATATAGATGGTGACGAAGAGTGCCATGAGGCTTTCGTTGGAGCAGATGTTCGACGTTGCCTTCTCGCGGCGTATGTGTTGCTCTCGCG
>ERZ772892.498-NODE-498-length-48806-cov-21.954524_pt1 | contig 48806 bp, 45 predicted proteins | sample MGYA00512126_ERZ772892 | MGnify/ENA primary metagenome ERZ772892 (study PRJEB29015, sample SAMEA2737697) | human gut metagenome | biome: human gut; feature: human-associated habitat; material: faeces | place: China | collected 2012 ... | reverse complement strand
CAGTCCCAATGTGGCCGTTCAACCTCTCAGTCCGGCTACTGATCGTCGACTTGGTGGGCCGTTACCCCGCCAACTATCTAATCAGACGCGAGCCCATCTCTAAGCGATAAAATCTTTGGTATCAGGAAGATGCCATCCCGATACGTTATGCGGTATTAGCAGTCGTTTCCAACTGTTGTCCCCCTCTTAGAGCCAGGTTGCTCACGTGTTACTCACCCGTCCGCCACTGATCCGAGGAGCAAGCTCCTCTTCACCGTTCGACTTGCATGTGTTAGGCGCGCCGCCAGCGTTCGTCCTGAGCCAGGATCAAACTCTTTGTTAAATGGTATATTCAAGCTTTCGCTTTAAATATCAAAGTTTGATTGCTCTGCTGAACGCTAACTTGCTATCTATTAGCACGTTATTTTGTGTTCATCCAGAATTTCTTGTTATTCTCTTAAGAATCTCAAGGTAATGTTTTTAATTCTGTACTGTTCAATTTTCAAGGAACTTTGTGCCGCTCTTGCGACAGCTTATTTATTATATCACATTCATTCGAGTTTGTCAAGCACTTTTTTGAAATTTTTTAAATTTCTTTTTTCACAGTTTTGAACTTTTTACCAGTCGGTCACCGTGCTTCCGCCGTTTCTTCCTTCCGGTTTTTTCGGTCCATCTCCGTACCCTTGACTGCCATCTTTCTCACTGTTCAAGCGGTTTCAGGCTTTCTCAAGTACCCTCTGTTTTTGTGCCCTCTCGTTTGAGTGCTTGTCTATTATATCACGGAAAACGACATTTGTCAACGTTTTTTTCAAAGTAAATTTACATAAAACTTACTCGTTTAATCCCGTTTTTAAAGGCACTTTGTACAATCAGCCGTTAAAAGCGGTCTATATATTCTATTTACTGCATTTTTCTGCTATTTAATGTATTTTATCAGCTTTTTACCGCTGTCTTTTTCGGATACCTTCCGGTAAGGATTCTCTCCCTTATGTATACCAGCGTATCCTCCTCGCCGTATCTTTTCAGCATTATCAGCATTTTTCCAAGAAGCTCCATAGTTTCCGGGTGCATCATATAGTGTTTTCTGTTCTTGTTGAAATATTCAAACGGCATACTGTCGTTATAATTCTCTTTATAATATGTCTTACAAGCCGCCACCCTGTCGCAGAACATCTCCACAACATACTTTACAGGCATCTTCATTCCCTGCATCGCAGAACCCGGTTCCTGTCCGTAATCTATCCAGTATTCAAAGTGATGCCTGTTCCTTCCCTTATGGTGAAGCCACGCCTCGCTTTTTCCCGTCGCACGTCTTTCCGTAGTGTTCGGACTTTTATCCCCCGTGTAAAATACCACGCCGCTTATGAATTCCTTCGGCGAGTATTTTGACAGATCATGCATAATCCCTTGCTTATAAAGACCGACCTTGAAGCACAACCTCATTACTTCCATCTTGTGATGATTGATAGTGCTTAAATGCCCCTTGAAGTTTTCCTTAATGTCCATACTTATCCTTCTTTCGTTCTTTCGAGATACTTTCTCCAATTATCAATATATCTTGTTTTAAAGCTGACGCTTGTTATTTCTTTGTATGGAATTTTGGTTTCTTCCTGCCATTTTCCGTCTGCGTCAAACTCTCTCATCGTCAGTTTATTCTTCCCCGCCTTTAAGATTATCCCTATATGGAATATCTCTTCATTTTCATTCTCGACTATCACCCATTCACCGCACTCACGGAGCGAATTGAATATGCTCTGCCACGAGCTTATATCAATTCCGGGAGCTTTGATTTGCCCTGCAACCCCGTTCAGTCTGTTTATCTCTTCGCATATATCATTCTTGATTTCTGCTTTTTGCAGTTCGTCAATTTTACGGATTGTATACCCGTTAAGCTCAAAGTCGTTTTCTTCCTGCCCGAGTACAAATTTGTCATTGAAATCATTGATATAATAATACCAATAGCTTTTGTCATATTCGTAAAAGCACCTGCATATATGGTGCTTTTCTACGCACTCTCTAAGCACCGATATTTTCTTACTGCGTTTCATATTTTCCCTCACAAAAAAGCAACTGCCGCATATATAACACGGCAGTTTCATATTTACAAAAGCCGTCAGCCTTATTCTATCACAGCTGACCTTTATTTTCAAGTCCGAAAGTCATTATCGTTGTTCCGTCAATTGTTACACGCTCATCTTCTCTTCCTCTTTTTCATCGCATTCTTTATTCTCCGCCGCTTTATCCGGCTTTTTATCAGGCTCTTCACCGCCGTGCTTATCCTTTTTCTTCTTTTCTTCTATATGCGACTGGTCGCTGACAACAAGAATATCACCCTGCTTTATTACAGTGCTTCCGTTAGGTACGACCATATCGCCGTTTCTCTTTATCATTATAATAAGAAGCGTAGTCGGCAGATCAAGCTCCTTTATAGTCTTTCCCTTCCATAAATGCTTTGGCCCTATCTCATATTCCTTGAGCAATATATTTCCGCTGTCCCTGTATGACGGAATGCTGAGTATAACATCATCTCCGGCATTTATCACCGTATCGCCTTTCGGAACGATAGTGCTGTCACCGTGTTTTATCATTAGCACAAGCGAATCGTCCGGGAAATCTATCTCGCTTATCTTGTGTCCGTTCCAGGTGTGAGTATCCGATACGAATATACGCATCATATTGAACTGCGGAGTTTCGTCCTGATAGTCGTTGAACGTCTTTAATACACTGCTTTCGTTATCAATGAGTTTAAGCCCCGTTGCGACCTTCGGCAGTAACGTTCCCTGAAACGCAACGGAGATAAGGCAGACGCACACTACTATATTGAACAGATTGCTGTCCGTGTACACATCGCTCACCGTAGCCATTATTGCGAAAACGATGGACGATGCACCTCTCAGACCCGACCACGCTATAAACAGCCTGTCAGCCCATGTATACCCCTTTGAGCATATCGCAAACACCGCAGCAGGACGTGATATAAAGGTCATCACCGCAAATATTGCAAGTGCCGGAAGTATTATGCCCGGTAGCTGTGAAGGATTAGACAGCAATCCCAGCAGGAAGAACAGCATTATCTGGCTCAGCCCCGTTATTCCGTCGAAGAAATGTACAAGCTGCGCCTTATTCTCTCCTATGTTGCTGTTACCGATGATGATACCTGCTATGTATACGCTGAGGTATCCGTTGCCGCCGAGCAGTATAGGTGCGGAATATGCCGCAAATATCATCGCCATCATAAAAATTATGTCAAAGCTGTTTTTCGACAGCTTCACCTTTTTCATTACAAACACTGCGGCAAGTCCCATTGCAAAGCCGAATGCAACACCGAGGACTATCTGCAGCACCGCAAGAACACCAAGCTGTGAAATATCATCACCTGCCATTATCGCAAGCGCAATGACCGTCAGCATATAAGAAAACGGGTCGTTAGAACCGCTCTCGATTTCCAGCAGTGAAGCCAGACCGCCACGCAGGTTTAACTGCTTTGAACGAAGTATCGAGAACACCGATGCCGCATCGGTAGACGAAATAACCGCACCGATAAGAAAGCTCTCTTTTATATCAAATCCTATCAGGAAATGACAGCCTGCCGTAGTAATAAGCGCCGTAACTATCGTACCGAGCGAGGATAAAAGTCCTGCACGCAAAGCAACAGGTTTTGCCGCTTTCCAGTTGGCAGAAAAACCGCCGCAGAACATTATAAATATAAGACATACCGTACACACCTGCTCGCTGAGCTGATAGTTGTCAAACGGTATCTTCAGAATACCGTCCGAGCCGCATATCATACCAAGCGCCAGAAATATAAGCAGGCTCGGTACGCCTATCCTTGCCGACAGCTTATTGCCTACAATGCAGACAATGATGATTGCCGAAAAAAAGAGCATTACAAATTCCATCGTTCACCGTTCCTTCTGTTCAAATATTTTCTCCGTTTAACTGTTTTAAAAAAATAAGCTGCCAATGTGATTTGAAAGTCACCATTGACAGCCGATTTTTTACTATTCTTAAAGGCGTCAGCCGCTGAATGCGACGTCTTTATTTGCCTGCAAGCTTAGCGATTATTTCAGCCGCCTCATCAATACCGCAGGTAGCCGTATTGATGCACAGATCGTAATTCAGCGATTCGCCCCAGTTACGTTCCGTATAATACTTGTAGTGTCTGCGCCTTGCCTTATCCTTCTGTCTGATAATCGAAAGCGCCTCGTCCTTGCTTATATTGTCATGCTCGCAGATACGTCCGCATCTGAAATCATCCGTAGAATGCACGAAAACATCAAATGTACTGTACTGCTCCCTCAGCACATAGTCCGCACAGCGACCGACTATAACGCACTGACCTTTATCCGCAAGAGCCTTGATAACTCTGCACTCCGCCGAGAAAAGCTGGTCGGTAAGCGGCTGTGTGTACATACCGTTTATCGCAAGATTGTAAAGAAAACTGGTCGTTGTTGTCTGCTCCGCACGTTCTATGTATTTGGGATCAAATCCGCTTTCCTTTGCGGTAACATCAATTATCGTCCTGTCGTAATACGGGATCGAAAGTGCTTTTGCGACCTTTCTGCCGATCTCGCTTCCTCCGCTTCCGTACTGTCTTGAAATAGTGATTATTTTTCCCATAATCATTCCTCCGTTTGTGCTTTATTCTTATGCCTGCTGTACCTGTGCCGAGGATTCATCCTGTTTGTCATACATTTTCGATATGACATTCTTATAGATCCTGCGCATAAGGAGTATCGCAACAATAAGTCCTAACAAATCGCTTACAGGGAGCGACCACCATATGCAGTCAACCCCTCCGATAATGCCGAACAGCCACGCAAAAGGCAGTGTCGGCACAATAAGCCTTACTATAAATACTATCATGCTGTAAAAGCCGTTTCCGAGCGCCTGGAAGCCCGAGCTTAACACTATCGACACTCCGGCAAATACAAACGATACGCTGAATATTCTGAGCGCCGTTTCACCGAGCCTTATCATATCGTCCGTCGGAGCGAACATTCCCAGTAACTGCACCGGTATAAGCTGGAACAGCAGCAGTCCGACTATCATTATCGCAACCGAGCAGATAACACCGAGCTTCAGCGTATCCGTTATACGCTTCGGCTTTCCTGCCCCGTAGTTATAGGCTATGATAGGAACTATTCCGTTATTCATACCGAACACAGGCATATACACGAAGCTCTGCAGCTTGAAGTATACGCCGAATACCGTAGCCGCCGCAGGCTCATACGCTTTCAGTATTATATTCATACCGAACGTCAGCACCGAAACCAGCGCACTCATTATAATAGAAGGTATTCCGACGGCATATATCGTCTTTATCGTACCAGGATTCAGTCTGAATTTTCTGAATACAAGCCTTAATTCTTTGTTGTGGAAGTGGTGCAGTAAAAATCCTACCGCCGCCGCTATTATCTGACCTGTTACAGTGGCGATTGCCGCACCCGTAACGCCCATTGCGGGTATTCCGAGAAAATCAACACCGAAAATAAACACAGGATCAAGCACTATGTTTATGACCGCGCCGAGTATCTGCGACACCATCGAAAGCAGTGTCTTGCCTGTCGCCTGCAATATACGCTCGCCGTATATCTGGAAGAATAATCCGAGCGAGCCGCAGCATACGATTGACAGATATTCAACGCCGTATCCCGCTATGATTTCGGAATGTGTCTGTATCGAGAAAAACGCAGGTATCGCCGTAAGCCCTACTATTAAAAATATAACATAGTTCAAAGCGGTAAGAATAAGCGCATGAGTTGCCGCAAGACCTGCCTCATAAGGCTTCTTCTGTCCGAGATAGCGTGATACAAGCGCATTCATGCCGACGCCAAGCCCCGTCTGAAACGCTATCATAAGGCTCTGCATCGGAAACGCCATACCTACAGCGGTCAGTGCGTCCGGGTTTATCTGTGCCACAAATACGCTGTCAACAAGGTTATACATTGCCTGGATAAGCATTGATATAACTATAGGAAGCGACATTGTAACAAGCAGCTTATTTACAGGCATTACGCCCATCTTGTTTTCTTTTGTCTGTTCCAATTTTCTTTTCTTTCCTTTATTCTTCTCTTTATTTCTTTTAATTCAGTATACCATAAATCCACGCATTTTGCAAGCCGCATACACGAAAAACACCCGTAAAATCTTATTGACCCCACCGCCTTATTGTGATACAATAGCAGTATATAAGCTTAGAAAGGAGTAGAATATGAACGATATAAAAGCCGTGCTGTTCGACCTTGACGGCACTCTGCTCGACTCGATGTACGTCTGGCAGTACGTTGACGAGGAATTTCTGCGCAGACGTGGCATAACTCCGCCCGATGATTACGGCAGGCAATGCAGCCACCGCTCTTTTTACGAAACAGCATTGTACACCATAGATCTTTTCAATCTTCCCGAAACGCCCGAACAGCTTATGCAGGAATGGACAGATCTCGCCATAGACGAATACCGCCACAACGTAAAACTTAAACCCTTCGCTCGTGAAACGGTTGAACTTGCGATAAAAAACGGCTACAAGACCGCCGTATGCACCTCACAGACCCCCGAGCTTTACACCCCCGTGCTTCATCACACAGGACTGTGGGGAATGTTTGAAACGATAAGCTCCGCCGCCGTTTTCGGCAAAGGCAAACAGTACCCCGACATATATCTCGATACCGCAAAAACGCTCGGCGTACCGCCCGAAAACTGCATTATGCTCGATGACGTATCCGCTTCTCTCATAGCCGCAAGGCAGGCAGGTATGATGACAATCGGCATAATCGAGCCTCTCAGCTCACAAAGCCCCGAAGAAATGGAGCTTTACAGCGATAAGCTTGTGAAACAGCTTGATAAAGACATATTCACATTCTGACGGAGGCGAAAATGAACACAAAGATAATCAGAAAGCACTTTTTCTTCAAAGGCAGAGTTCAGGGTGTCGGCTTTCGCTACCGGTCGCAGAATGCCGCCTCGCTCTACAGCGTAACAGGCTGGGTAAAAAATCTCTACGACGGCTCGGTCGAAATGGAGGCGCAAGGCACTGAGGAAGACATTGACAAAGTAGTACAGACCCTTCAGGACAGCCGCTACATCGTGATAAACGATATGTACGTTGCCGACCGTCAGCCCGACCCCCACGAAACCTTATTCCGCATAAAAGACGAATACTGACAAAACGATCCCTCCTGCGTGATAATGCAGGAGGGATCAGTTATATATTGTTGCCTGTTTTAAGAAATTCAGTTTTCGTCATCGTCCGGGTCGTCATCCTCATATTCGGGTTCTTCCCCGTTTTCAGCGTTTTCGTCTTCCTCAGACGGGTCTTCGTCCTCCGCCGTTTCCTCACGAGTAACAAGCTCCTCGTCGATCGTAAAGCCGCATACCATCTCGTCAAGCATATTTGCCTGTACCGAAAGTTCCTGTGCAGAAGCCGCACATTCCTCGCTTGTAGCGGAGTTCGTCTGCACTACCGAAGAAATCTGATCAACGCCGGCATTGATCTGCTCTATAGCCTCAGCCTGCTCTGCGCAAGCCGTTGAGATTTCGCCTACCAGCTTTGTTGTGGCAGTTGTCGTATTGACGATTTCAGTCAGCGTCTGTGCCGTCTTGTTTGCAATCATCGTTCCGTTTTCAACAGCCTTCATCGAGTTCTTGATAAGTTCTGTCGTTGTGCTTGCCGCCTCAGCAACCTTGCCCGCAAGATTTCTTACCTCGTCCGCAACAACAGCAAATCCCTTTCCTGCGTCACCCGCTCTTGCCGCCTCTACCGCCGCATTAAGCGCAAGTATATTCGTCTGGAACGAAATATCGTCTATTGCTCTTATTATCTTTTCGATTTCGCCGGATGTTTCTCCGATTTCCTGCATAGCCCCAAGCAGACCGTTCATCTGTTCGTTGCCCGATTCAACAAGCTTTGTAGCCTGAGCCGAATTCTCAGCGGCGTTTTCCGCTCTCGCTGCGTTACGGTTGACCTTTTCCGCAACCTCGGTAAGCGATGCCGAAAGCTCCTCGACCGATGCCGCCTGCTTTGCCGCACCGCCCGAAAGACTGCCTGCCGCAGATGCCACCTGCTCAGAGCCTGTAGCAACACGCTGACCTGCCTTGCTTATTTTGTCCATCGTCTTATTAAGTGAGATCATTATAGATTCGTATGACTGCCTGATAGGCGCAAAGTCACCGAGATAAACATCAGCCGGCTTATATGTAAGATCGCCGTTTCCGAGCGTTCTGAGCATAGTGTCGATGTCGGATATGATTTCGTTTATATTCTTGCTGATAAGGTTCGTGCTTTCGCTCAGCTGAGATATTTCCTTGTCAATTTTCTTGCCGAAGTCAAGTTCCTGCTGATGAAGATCGCCGTGCGATAACGTAACGATTCTGTCCGAACACTGCTTTACGGGCGAAATTATCTTTTTCACTATCGTTATTATAAGCAGTACCGACAGCGCAAAGCATACGACCGCTACAATCATGCCGATAACAACAGAATTATAAATGCTCTGCGTATGCTCAAACGGTGTCGCAACCATTATACAGCTCCAGCCCTCCGCATTGCTTATAGGCGCATAGCTGACATATTTTGAAACGCCGTCAAGCGTAACCTCTCCGAATCCCGATTCACCCGCAATTGCCGATGAAACGCAATCAGCCATAGCCTGATATGAGCTGTCCTGCGAAGCAAGACTGATATAATTCATCTGCTGCGGTATCAGTTCCGAGTCCGGATGTGCGATTATATTTCCCTTAGCGTCAACCACCATCGCATAGCCGGTATCGCCGATTGAAATCTGACCGATAACATTCGAGAATACATTCACGTCAACTGTTATACGAAGCACTGCTCTCAGCAGCCTATTTATATCGTTTGAAATTATAGGCACGGTAACGTCCATAACGACCTTACCCGTCTTTTCGTAGAAATAAGGCTCACCGACAACCGCTTTATTGGTTTCTATTACCTCACGATATGCAGGATCATCCGACCAGTTGAGAGAGTCGTCGTTAAGTCCCTTACCGTCCCTGTCCGTCATATCGACCTTGACATACATAGAATTATCTCTTGCGACAGAAATACACTTCGAGCGTATCGCAGATACATCTGCAACGTCAGAAAAATCGGCGTCGGCAGAAATCTGCGTTATTGCGTTTACAACAGATTCCAGCTGATTTGAAATAGTATTCGATGCGGTATGCACTACCTCGTCCATCTCATTCACAAGCGCCTGCTTAAGATATGTATAGCTCAGCAGTATATTGATTATGCAGACAAGCATAAGCGAACCGCCGACAGCAAGACACATCCACCTGAATATTCTGCCGGTAAGAGATTTCCCTTTCTTATGTGTATTTTCAACGTTCTCCGGAACCATTTCAGCCCCGTCATATACATTCTTGTTCTTCTTCATTTTGCTACCTCACACAAAGGATAAACAATACGGTTTTTGACCGTCTTTATATAGGTTTATCTTATCACATTGTGTAACTAAAGTCAAATTTAAATCACGTTTTCACATCATTTTCAACAAAACCGCCAAATAATTATCGGTTTTTTTGTAGAAATTAATAAATACAAAGCAAATATATATGCCGATTTTACGATATTATCGTTTCCCCGTCCCACCACCCACAGCCCTCTCAAAAGCACCGCCACCCTTGCGCCCGAACCAACCATCCCAAAACCGCACTATCACTCGCTCAGCACCACATTCTTGCCTCCCTTGTCAAAGGGAGGTGGATTGACGGCAAGGCACAAACTGTTGCTTTGTTGCTTTCTGCTTGCGATATGCCCACCCTTTTTATATTGCAAACTTTTCTGCTGTCAAGACGGAGGGATTGTACTCCGTCAGCACCATCAATGAGATTTTCCGCACTATCCTACTCGCTTTTCGTAGGGGCGGGGTCTCTGCCCCGCCCGTTGCATCGTAGTTATTGATTTTCTCTGCGTTTTTAATCTGTTAAGCGTCAAAGATTAATTGCGGTTAAATTTTACATAATTATTCTATTAACTTGTTTTTGATAATTGCAGTGATGTTTCGGGAGGGGCAAGCCCGCTCCCCTACAAAATTTCCCAACACAAAAATCCGCCATTTGCAATAAACAGCGGATTCTTTATATTCAATTCTCAGCACTTGTTAAAATGGTGTCCGGTAGTAAAGCATAATGCTTTAACAGCGCCCACATCACTTCACCGCAACCGCCACATATTAAATTATTGCTTTCTTTGCCGCCCGCCGTTTCGCCACGCTCAGCCAACCTCTAACATTTCCAAAGGCGGAACTTGAAGCGGCACATTGCCGCAAAAAGCACCCACAGCACCCCACCGTGACCGCCACTCCGCACTATCCCTCGCTTAGCACCGCATTCTTGCCATATGAACGCTCTGTTGGTTTCGCATCCTTGCGAAACTCTGGGGTTCAACTTCGGGCATCCATGCCCGTCCCTTGTCAAAGGTGAGGTGCTGTCGCCCGAAAAAATTCGGGCGACTACCGGAGGGATTGTTCCCCATCCGCACCATCAATTATATTTTCCGCACTATCCCACTCGCTTTTCGTAGGGTGAGGGTCTGTGTGTGCTTTATTTGTTTCGCATCCTTGCGAAACTTTGGGCACACACGCTAAGGCATCCTTGCCTTGCTTGCCCCTCCCGAAACATCATTGCAATTATAAAAAACGTTTCAAAGGAATTCAATGTAAAAAAGAAATTGCATTTTACCCTTGATATTTGATAAATTAAAAACACTCAGAAAATCAAAAACTTCGATTCAACGGGAGGGGCAAGCCCGCTCCCCTACAAACTCACCCAACACAAAAATCCGCCATTAGAGTAAACAGCGGATTCTTTATATTCAATTCTCAGCAATCGTCAAAATGGTGTTCCGTAGTAAAGCAATAATGTTTTACAGCGCCCACGCCAACCCCACCGTGACCGCCTTTTCCGCACTATCCCTCGAAAAGCACTATCACACTTGCCTCCCTTGTCAAAGGGAGGTGGATTGACGGCAAGGCACAAACTGTTGCTTTGTTGCTTTCTGCTTGCGATATGCCCACCATTTTTATATTGCAAACTTTTCTGCCGTCAAGACGGAGGGATTGCCGTACTACCATCCCTCGCCCCGCACCAAACTCCCAAAAAAAACACAAAAATCCGCCATTAGAGTAAACAGCGGATTCTTTATATTAAATTTTGGTACTCGTCAAAATGGTGTCCGGTAGTAAAGCATAATGCTTTAACAGCACCCACAGCATATCACTGTAACCGCTTTTATTGATTATTGCTTTGTGTAACCCCGCCGTTCCACTATCTTGAGCAAATCGTCATCATTTCCAAAGGCGGAATTGTCAGCGGCGACCCGCCGCCCACTTACTTTAAGATAGGTGCAAATCTGATACGGATATTCGGCATCTTCGTGATAGTCGAATAAGTGTTCAGCATCCAGTCCTCACTGCCGTCATTTACGTTCTCACCGCTTGCAGGAGGCGCAAATATCTTGAGCGTCATATCAGCTTCGCTTTCAAGAGGCTTTTCAAAGAATGCCGACATAAAGTCAATCGTCTTTGCGTGAGGTGCCTTGTAGAACCACTTGCCGTTTATCTCCATCATAAGATTAAGCTCTGCGTCCTCGTCCTCAAATGTGATTTCGCAGAATGTGGGGTTCTTTTCAAAGTGCAGAGGTATCTCGATACCCTCAGCGTCCTCAGAACCGCCCCAACGTAATTTTACAGGGAACTGTGCGTCCCCCTCGCTTTTCATTTCAGGATAGAAATATTCATCGTGAATAATTTCCTTGTAGGTCTGCATTACCGGCTGCTCAATACCGCAGTCAGCATTGTTCGGATCCTCAATTTCAAGTCCCAGTCTGCCTCTGTCACGGAACTGATAGAATGTAAAGCCGTTGAACCAGCCCTGATCCTTGTCGTTCTTGAGCATATCGCAGAATTCCTTTACCATTTTAGCCTGCTCGTAAGGTCCCGTTACATCGCCGTCAGCGTTGAATTCACTCATTACCATAGGCTTCTTTTCTCCGCCGCAAAGCTCTCTGTAACGCTTTTCCGACAGCTTAGTAAGATTATATGTATCAGCTACCTTGCTTCTGCCGAAAGAGTTTCCGCCCTCGTCCGCAACGTCAAAAGGCCAGCCCCAGTGGAGAGCCATGTACTTGTCAACAGACCATATATCCGTTGCTCTTACAGCGTCGGCAAATTCCTTCTCCATCTCGATTTCTCCGCCCTTTTCGGGATGCTCCACACCGCCGATACAGAGAATAGTCTGTACGTTGGGAGCAAATTTCTTTATTACCTCACGGGCGTGGATATAGAAATCAGCCACCTGCTGATAGGTAGCACGCTTTGTAAACGAGAACCAGTTACCTGTAGCCTCGTGGTTGATTCTCAGCTGCATACGGCCGAATGTCGAAAGCTCCTTACCTATCTGTTCGAGATGCTCGTCCGTAACATTCGGATCTATCGTCATTGTAAGTATAACGTCCTGTCCGTGACGTCTTACATCACGCATACAAGTGAAAGGCTCATCGTCGGTCGTTCCGCCGATACCGCCCTTATATGTAAAATAATCGTCATAGGGATAATCCCACTGGAATGTGATCTCCTTGTCCTTGAAAGCGTTTCTCGCTCTTGCAGGCCATGTTTCGTCAAGCGGATAATAGCAATACATAAGGCTTACCGCTCTGTGAGGTCTGCCCAGCTTGTTCAGGATATAATCCTGGTTTACATACTCTCCTCTTTCACTTCCGTCGCCAAGGTCAACCGCACATTTAGCAGGACCCATGTGGATCTTCTTGATCTCGCTCATGTTAATAAACTCCTTACACAACTTTTTTCAGAAATACTGATTTTTAAGACTTATCCGTCCTTTCCGGTAATTCGTTCGTCTGCCGCTATGCACCGCTCACAGACAGCTTACCGGAATAATTTTGTGAAAACCTGCGTTTTCACCGAATAATTTGAGTATATCATAAAATGAAAACGATTTCAAGGCTTTACAAAAAAATTTTTTTGGTATATAATAAAGCAGTATTGCAAAATTGAAAGGAACGGTAACCTATGTTAGAATATGATGAACTCAAAGTTGAGTTCGAGGGCTATGAGCCTGAGCTTAAAGAGCTTGCCGGCGCACTTGACCTTGATAATCTCAAAGCAGAAATAGTAAAGCTCGAAGAACAGAGCGCACAGCCTGATTTCTGGAACGATGTAGAAAATTCTCAGAAAATTTCTCAGAAAATAGGCGAAGATAAGAATATAGTACAGAGCTACGAAAAGCTCCGTGAAAGCTATGACGATGTAATGACAATGCTCGAGCTTGCTCAGGAAGAGGATGACGAATCTATGCTTCCCGAGATACAGGAGCTTGCAAAGCATTTCAGAACAGAGCTTGAATCGCAGAAGCTCGCTACCCTTCTCTCAGGCGAATTTGACCATAATAATGCGATTCTCACATTCCACGCAGGCGCAGGCGGTACTGAAGCTCAGGACTGGGTCGAGATGCTTTACCGTATGTACAACCACTGGGCAGAACAGCACGGTATGAAGGTAACCGTACTCGACTACCTTGACGGTGAAGAAGCAGGCATAAAGAGCGCCAGCATACTGGTTGAGGGCAGAAACGCTTACGGCTATCTGAAGAGCGAAAACGGCGTACACAGACTTGTCCGTGTATCTCCCTTTGACAGCTCCGGACGCCGCCACACCAGCTTTGCTTCCGTTGAAGTAATGCCTGAAATCAATGAAGATATTGACATTGAGATAAGCGAAGACGAGATTAAGATGGACGTTTATCGTGCAAGCGGTGCAGGCGGTCAGAAGGTCAACAAGACATCCTCCGCTGTTCGTATCACGCATATCCCCACAGGCATCGTGTGCGCCTGCCAGACAGAGCGTTCACAGCATCAGAACAGAGAATACGCTATGCGTATGCTGAAGTCAAAGCTGCTTGAAATCAAGGAAAGAGAACACCTCGACAAGATTTCCGACATCAAGGGCGAACAGCTTCAGATTGCCTGGGGCGCACAGATACGCTCCTATGTATTCATGCCCTACACAATGGTAAAGGATCACCGCACAGGCTACGAAATGGGCAACATCGGCGCAGTTATGGACGGCGACCTTGACGGCTTTATAAACGCTTATTTAAAGGCACTCAGCTTAGGACAGATATAATGAAAAAGAACGACATCGTTGAAATTGAGATAACGGCTCTTTCAAGCGAATGTTCCGGTATAGGCAAGAAGGACGGCATGGTTATTTTCGTGCCGTTTTCTGCTATAGGGGACAAGCTTGAAGTAAAGATACTGAAAGTAAACAAAACCTACTGCTACGGCAAGATAGAGAGGATCATCACCCCCTCTCCCGACAGGGTCACTCCCGACTGCCCCGTTTACACAAGGTGCGGCGGCTGTTCTCTGCGGCATATCAGCTACGAGGCTCAGCTCAGAGCCAAAGAGCAGTTCGTAAAGGACGCTTTTACCAGAATAGGCGGTCTTTCGCCCGAATTTTTGCCGATAATCCGCAACACCAATATAAACGGCTACCGCAACAAGCTGCAGATACCCATAGGCACCGATAAGGACGGAAATCTTATCGCAGGCTTCTATGCCTTCCACTCGCACAGAATAGTTCCTTGCGAAAAGTGCCTTTTACAGCCCGACATTTTTTCGAAAATCACTGCCGACTTTCTGAAAATTTCTACCGGGCTTAATCTGACCGCTTACGATGAAACTACGCACAAAGGTATATTGCGTCATTTATATTTAAGGAAAGGCTATTACAGCGGAGAAATATGTCTTTGTATAGTAGTAGCAAAAAATGTTCCGGAAATTAAAATTCTGTCGGACAGACTTCTTGAAAAATATCCCGAGATAGTAAGTTCTGTAATCAATGTAAATAACAGGGATACTAACGTAATTTTAGGCGATGAAGAGATAGTATTGACATCAAAAAACTACATTTGTGACATCATGTGCAAAATCACCGTAAACATAGCTCCGAAGGCGTTTTATCAGGTTAATACTCCCTGTGCGGAACAGCTTTATTCATCAGCCTGTGATTTTGCGGAGCCGAAGGGCAAAACGGTGCTTGATTTGTACTGCGGAGCAGGCACGATCGGGCTTTCCATGGCACGCACGGCAAAGAAGATAATCGGCGTCGAGATCGTCCCCGAGGCGATCGAAAACGCAAAGCAGAATGCCCTCGCAAACGGCATAGCAAACTGCGAGTTCATCTGCGCCGATGCCGCCGAAGCCGCACGGATACTGCATTCACGCAGTCTCCGCCCCGACGTGATAATGGTAGACCCTCCCCGCAAGGGCTGCGGCAGGGACGCCTGCGAGCAGATAGCCGCCTTCTCCGCCCCCCGCATCGTCATGGTCTCCTGCAACGCCGCCACCGCCGCCCGTGACTGCGCCTGTTTTGCCGAGCTCGGCTACTCCACCGACAAGTGCGTAGCAGTCGATATGTTCAGCGGCACGAACCATGTTGAGACAGTAGTACTGCTTTCCCACAAAAAGCCAGACGGACATATCAACGTAAAAGTTGAGTTTGGTGATGGTGAGGGAAAAGTTCCGCTTGATAATATTGCTAAAAGAGCCGAAGAATATAAGTCCAAAGAACGAGTGACCTACAAAATGATAAAGGAGTACTAGAAGCTAAGCTTGGCAAAAATCAAAATGTTACGCTACCTGTCTTGTTGTCGATATGTGAATATTTGAAATGTGACTTTGGCGATATTATGGAAGCTGTGCCGGAAATTAAGGAGCAATAAAATGAGTGAACAAATTTTAATAGTAGACGATGAAAAGGAGATAGCCGATCTAATAGAGGTATATCTTAAAAATGATGGTTACACGGTACATAAATTTTATAATGGTCTGGATGCTTTGGAATGTATTGAAACGCAAAAAATGGATTTGGCAATTTTAGATGTAATGCTTCCAGATATTGATGGATTTCGTATTTGTCAGAAAATCAGAGAACAGTATTATTATCCTATTATAATGCTGACGGCAAAAGTTGAGGATACTGATAAAATTATGGGACTTACCATCGGAGCTGATGATTACATTACAAAACCTTTCAATCCTTTGGAGGTTGTCGCAAGAGTAAAAACACAGCTTCGTCGTTATGTTCGTTATAATAATGCGGCTAATACCGAGGAAAAAGATGCTCCCATTGCAGAACATGATGTAAGAGGACTTATTATAAACAAGAATACTCACAAATGTACTTTGTATGGAAAAGAGGTTACTTTGACACCTATTGAGTTTTCTATCCTCTGGTACTTGTGTGAGAACAGAGGAAAAGTTATTTCGTCTGAGGAATTGTTTGAAAATATTTGGGGTGAGAAATTCCTTGATAACAATAATACTGTTATGGCTCATATCGGAAGATTGAGGGAAAAGCTTAATGAGCCTGCAAAAAAACCGAAATTTATAAAAACTGTGTGGGGAGTGGGATATACCATTGAAAAATAAAAGAAATAGCGAAAGAGATGATTATCGTCTTCTTAAAAACAAATTATTGATTAGAATTTTTGGAATGTTGTTTTTTGCGTTTGCTTTTTTAGCAGCCTTCTACTCTCTATTTTTAAAAGGGCACATAGCAGACACTTTTGTGGGTTTTTTGGATAATTTTGTCTACCATGATTATGACCGAGCTTATAATGTATATTCAATATATATTAGAGATTATATGAGTCTTTTCTTCGTAGTGCTTTCCTTACTGTTATTTGCAATTATTTTGCGCTTTTATCTAAATGAATTTTCCAAGTATTTCAAAGAAATTAACCGTAGTATAGATGCTCTGATAGAAGAAAATTCAGGAGATATTGTTTTGCCTTCTGAATTAACTGCAATCGAAAAGAAAATCAATCATATTAAGCATACTCTTGAACAACGAAAACTGGCAGCAGAGCTTTCAGAACAGCGGAAAAATGACCTTGTTGTTTATCTTGCCCACGATTTGAAAACCCCACTCACCTCAGTAATTGGGTATTTAACTTTACTGCGGGACGAAAACAAAATTTCCGAAGAATTAAGAGAAAAGTATTTGTCAATTTCTTTGGAAAAAGCAGAACATCTTGAGGATTTAATTAACGAATTTTTTGAAATCACGCGGTTTAATCTTTCTAATATCACTCTTGAGTACAGCAGGGTCAATTTGACCCGTATGCTTGAACAACTTACATACGAGTTCAAACCAATGTTTTTAGAGAAGAATTTAAAATGTGAGCTTGAAATAGCCCCAGACACTATGATAAAGTGCGATGTCAATAAGATGCAGCGCGTTTTTGATAATCTGCTGAGAAATGCAGTGAATTATAGCTTTGATGACAGCACGATTCATATTGCTGTAAAACAAAACGGTGAAAATTTGTGTATTCAGTTTACCAATTGCGGCAATACCATTCCAAAAGAAAAGCTTGTACGCATTTTTGAACAGTTTTATCGTCTTGATGTTGCACGAAGTTCCAGAAGCGGAGGTGCAGGATTGGGTCTTGCAGTTGCAAAAGAAATCGTTGAGCTTCATAACGGAACAATTACCGCAAAAAGTGAAAATGAGCAAATCGAATTTACAGTCACTCTTCCGCTCCTGTAGGAAAATCGTAAGAAATTCCGCAGGAAAACATAGGAAACTCTTGTGGGGAAACGAAAAAAAAGCACGCTTGCTTTTGGTACACTTACAGTATCAAAAGCAAGCGTGCTTTTTTAGCTTATCAGGGAGGAAAAACGATGTCAACTCATACCCAACAAACCAAGAAACGCCGTCCCTACTTATTTATCTGCATCCTGATTTTACTGATAGCATTAGCCGGCATCTTTGTTCAGCGTTTTGCAGGGACAGATATATACAACAAGGCATCATTGCCTTCCATTGATTTTGGTAATGAAAATGAAGCAGATGGAGAATGGTGCTTGATACTGGTGAATAAATGGCATCCCCTTGAAACTGAGAATGAAATCGATTTAACAGAACTATCAAACGGACAATGCGTGGACAGCAGAATATACCCTCAGCTTCAGAAAATGTTTGATGATATGAGGGATGATGGTGTATATCCTGTTGTTGCCTCCGGCTACAGAACAGAGCAGGAGCAACAGCAAATATACGATGAATCAATGGCGGAGTATATCGAAAAAGGATATTCTGAATCCGACGCAAAAACAGAAACAGAACGCTGGGTTGCTATTCCGGGAACAAGTGAACATCAACTTGGTCTTGGCGTTGATATAAATGCTGATGGCATAAATTCATATGGTTATGAGGTTTATAACTGGCTCGCTCAAAATGCCTATCGCTATGGGTTTATATATCGCTATCCAGAGAATAAAGTTGCAATCACAGGTATAGCCAACGAGCCATGGCATTACCGATATGTCGGTGTTAATGCGGCTACCGAAATATACAAACGAGGAATATGCCTTGAAGAATATCTGGGAGAAACAAACTAAGAGGGTGAATTTATGAAAAGAAAAAGACTGACACAGGTGTTTCCCTTTTTACTTCCTATCCGTAAATGGCAAAGGAAAAAACTGTTCTATTTAGAAATGCTGATAGACGGAAACAAATACGCCAAAAATAAATCTGAGGCACTATTGCCTAATACGGTATTTGAAACTTCATCACTTATGATGAATGAAAACAGTGGATTTGATATGAAATATCAAATTAACAAGGTACATAATCTTAAACTTGCCGCAAGAACAATCAATAAGGTGATTATTGAGCCAAATGAAACATTTTCTTTTTGGCAGCTTGTACGGTGGGCTGACCACCACGAGAAATATAAGGACGGATTAAACCTTGTTAAGCAAGTCTTTATTGAATTGCAACTAAAAGGAAGTAATTCTGTTTAAAAAAGAAAAATGATGAAATAACTATCCGTTCAAGTGCCGCAGACAGCCAAATGTTGCTGTCTGCGGCGGTTTATTTACTGTCATATTTACACATAGATGAGCATCCGTTTACCTCTTTGAATCCGACTTTGCTGTACAGTTTATACGAAATGCTGTTTCTTATGGTTTCTAAAGAAAACACGGCATTTTCAAACATATTGAAAAATTCGTTCATCATAACAGTTCCATAGCCTTTATTCTGATATTCAGGTGCAATGGCAACCGTATCAATTTTGATACTCCTTGATAATATTCCGGGGATCTCACAGGCTGTCAGGAATCCGACTATAACATCTTTTTCAATCAACGTATACATAAAACAATTTTCTGTTTTTGTAAACCGTTCAAGATACTCCGCAACCGCTTTGCTGTACAAATCTCCGATCGGCCCTTTTTTGTCGAAAGCGTCAAGATATATATGTGTACAATCGTAAATAGCGTTTTGCCTTGCCGTAACCGGTTCTGCCATCAAATCTCCCTTTCATAACATAATAAGATATGTTCATTATAAACAGGCAAAAATCTTTTGTCAAGAAACATCTTTTGCATCATAGCCTTATTGACAAATTCCTGCCCCCGTACTATAATCAAAGTAAATAAACGGCAATTCTTAATTGTAAGCAAGCCGCAATACAGGAGGATGAAAAAATGGCTAAAAACAAGTATGCAGGCACACAGACCGAAAAGAATCTTCAGGAAGCGTTTGCAGGAGAATCTCAGGCAAGAAACAAGTATACATATTTTGCATCCGTAGCGAAAAAAGAGGGCTATGAGCAGATGTCCGCCCTTTTCCTGAAAACTGCGGATAACGAAAAGGAACACGCTAAGATGTGGTTCAAGGAGCTTGCAGGAATAGGCGATACAAAGGCAAACCTTGAGGCTGCCGCAGACGGCGAAAACTACGAATGGACAGATATGTACGAAAACTTTGCCAAGACAGCCGAGGAAGAGGGATTTCCTGAGCTTGCCGCTAAGTTCAGGGCGGTAGGCGAAATTGAAAAGCACCACGAGGAAAGATACCGTGCACTGTTAAAGAACATAGAAACCGCACAGGTATTTGAAAAGAGCGAGGTCAAGGTATGGGAGTGCCGCAACTGCGGTCATATCGTAGTAGGCACAAAGGCTCCCGATGTATGTCCCGTATGTAATCATCCGCAGAGCTACTTTGAAATACACGCTGAGAATTATTAACGGGAGTACAAAACACATTTAAACAGACAAGCTTCCGTTGACGGCATATAAAAACCGCCGGCGGAAGCTTTGTTTTCAACCGCTGTATCTAAAAGGAGCATATTACGAAAAACTACAGCCGGGCGGTACTCGGCACGGGTGTAATCGCAAACGAAACAGCCGCTGCTTTGCAGAAAAACGGAAGAAATCTGTTTGCCGTAGGTAACAGGACGCACGGCAAGGCTGTAGCTTTTGCAGAAAAATATAATATTGGCAAGGTGTATGATAGCTATGACGAAATGTTCACCGACCCCGATGTCGATATAATCTACATCACCACTCCGCATAACACGCATTACGGCTTTATAAGGAGCATATTATGAAAAACTACAACTGGGCGGTACTCGGCACGGGCGTTATAGCCAATGAAACAGCCGCCGCAATGCTAGAAAACGGAAGAAATCTGTTTGCCGTAGGTAACAGGACACACGGCAAGGCTGTGGCTTTTGCCGAAAAATATAATATCGGCAAGGTGTATGACAGCTATGACGAAATGTTCACTGACCCCGATGTCGATATAATCTACATCACCACTCCGCACAACACGCATTACGGCCTTATAAGGAGCATATTATGAAAAACTACAACCGGGCGGTACTCGGCACGGGCGTTATCGCAAACGAAACAGCCGCCGCTTTGCAAAAAAAACGGAAGAAATCTGTTTGCCGTAGGTAACAGAACGCACGGCAAGGCTGTGGCTTTTGCCGAAAAATACAATATCGGCAGGGTGTATGACAGCTATGATGAAATGTTCACCGACCCCGATGTCGATATAATCTACATCACCACTCCGCATAACACGCATTACGGCTTTATAAGGAGCATATTATGAAAAACTACAACTGGGCGGTACTGGGTACAGGCGTTATCGCAAACGAAACTGCCGCCACTTTGCAGAAAAACGGAAGAAATCTGTTTGCCGTAGGTAACAGGACGCACGGCAAGGCTGTAGCTTTTGCAGAAAAATATAATATTGGCAAGGTGTATGATAGCTATGACGAAATGTTCACCGACCCCGATGTCGATATAATCTACATCACCACTCCGCATAACACGCATTACGGCTTTATGAAGAAAGCAATTTTAAACAAAAAGCATATTCTTGTTGAAAAGTCGATAACATTGAATAGTGACGAACTCGGTGAGCTTATTACACTCGCAGAAGAAAATAACGTTATAATCGGTGAAGCAATGACGGTTTATCATATGCCGATATATAAAAAGCTGAATGAAATTCTTAAAAGCGGCATACTCGGCAGGGTGAATCTTATCACAATGAATTTCGGCAGCTTCAAGGAATACGATATGAAAAACCGTTTTTTCAACAGAAGCCTTGCCGGCGGTGCGATGCTTGATATAGGCGTGTATGCCTTGTCGGTTATCCGTTGGTTTTTCGATTCAAAGCCGGATAATATGCTGTCACAGCTTAAAACCGCACCGACGGGAGTTGACGAACAGGCGAGCCTTTTGCTGTCGGACAAGGAGGGACAGATGGCAACCGTTATGCTGTCGCTCCATTCAAAACAGCCCAAGCGTGCTATGATCTCCTGCGAAAACGGCTATATCGAGATCATGGAATATCCGAGAGCGTGGGAAGCAAAAATAACCTTTACGGACGGCAGGACGGAACTTGTCGGCGCAGGCGAAAATTCCGATGCGCTTTACTATGAAATAACCGATATGGAAAAGGCGGTAAACGGCGACAAAAACGTAATGTGCCTTGACTACACCGCCGATGTTATGGAGATAATGACAAGGTTCAGGCAGGAACACGGCATAATTTACCCGGAGGAAGAATAAATGGACAGATGTGAAAAGCTACGAGATAATCTGTACGGTGTCGAATTGCTGACAGGTTCAATTACACCCGTAAAGGAACATATTGCGCAGATATTCTATATTGTAAACAACACCGATAACAGCAAATTTATCGAAAACGAGGCGTTGCAGATGATAACTCAGTTCGGTAAAACCGAGTACAATTTCTGCGGCAGACACAGCGAATTATGGCAGAGAATCTTTAACGATACCGCACTTAAAATTTATCCGACAGACAGCGAAAAGGTCATTACCCGTAAGTATGAAAGCACGGAGAAATTTGCGGATGAACTGAGCTTGGTATTACAGGAGAGATACTTTGTTCCGACCGACTTTTATCTTATTTATGACGACGAGGAAATGTATAGGCAGGTTGTGGGAATGACGGAATGATAAACAGCGTGAAGTTATGCGGTAAATTTTGTCTTGACTATTTTTATTCAAGGTGATATAATCTGTAACGCAAAATTGTAGTATATTATTTGAAGGAGCGATTTTAATGAAGGTATTGATGCTCAACGGCAGTCCGAAGGCGAACGGCAATACCAACGCCGCACTGCTTGAAGTAGGGAGGACGCTTGAAAACGAGGGCATTTCATACGAGATATTCCAGATGGGCGGAAAGCCTGTCAGAGATTGCATAGGCTGCGGACAGTGCAGTGAAAAAGGCTGTGCTTTCACCGATGACGATGTTAATGAGTTTATAGCAAAAGCTAAAGAAGCGGACGGATTTGTGTTCGGTACACCGGTATATTATGCTCACCCGAGCGGACGTATACTGTCATTCCTTGACAGAGCATTCTACGCAGGCGGTGCGGCTTTCAGATTCAAGCCCGGTGCATCGGTTGCGGTTGCAAGACGAGGAGGCAGTTCAGCATCGTTCGATTGCCTGAACAAGTATTTCGGCATAGCACAGATGCCTGTTGTCGGCTCTACCTACTGGAACATGGTATACGGCAGAGTACCCGGTGAAGCCGAGCAGGATCTTGAGGGTATGCAGACAATGCAGAACCTTGCGAAGAACATGGCGTGGATGATGAAGTGCTTTGAGCTTGGCAGAAAGAACGGCATTGCACTGCCCGATACAAGTGCGGTTGTAAGAACGGATTTTATAAGATAACTTAATATTCATAATGTAATAATAAAAGGGCTGAACTGCTTGATTGCAATTCAGCCCTTTTATTATTCTCTTACTCTCAGCTCTCTGAATGCGACTGCCGCCGCCGCACCGACGTTGAGCGAATCGACACCGTGATACATCGGTATCTTTACCGTATAATTACAGCCGTCTATAGTCTTCTGCGACAGTCCGTAACCCTCAGAGCCGAGTATTATAGCAAGCCGCTGCTCGCTCTGAAGCGTCTTGTCATCAATACTTACCGAGTTATCTGTGAGTGCCATTGCCGCTGTTTTAAAGCCCAGCGAATTAAGATATGCGGGGCCGTGTGATTGCCACCAATGCTCATCCTCGCCTATATATCCCCACGGGATAAGAAATACCGTTCCCATACTTACTCTTATGGCTCTCCTGCAAAGAGGGTCACAGCAGGACGGGGTTATCAGCACAGCGTCTATGCCGAGTGCCGCCGCAGAGCGAATTATTGCTCCTGTGTTGCTGACATCGGCTATATTTTCGAGCACGGCAATCCTGCGTGCGTTTCTGCAAAGCTCCTCTGCCCTTTTCGGTGCAGGACGCTCCATAGCGCACAGCATTCCCCGTGTCAGCTCATAGCCTGTAAGCCCGGACATTATCTTACTGTCAGCGGTATATACCGGAATATCACCGCACCGCTCTATTATGCCGTTTGCACGGTCATTGATATACTTTCTGTCTGTGAGCATCGAAATCGGCTTACAGCCTGCATCAAGGGCTACTTCTATAACCGTCTGACTTTCGGCTATGAATATTCCGTGTTCATACTCGTACACCTTGCGAAGCCGTGCATCTGTCAGGTGAGTGTATATTTCAAGCTCGGGTATATTTATATCGGCAACATCTATTATTTCAGCCATATTGTTTATTATTTCCTTTCGGGCGGACTTTTTCGTATTGCAAATAATATCGAAAAGTGATAGAATATTATCACAGCGCATCCGCTTGTCGCACTGAATATTATAGCGTATCGGGCGGATGTTGTCAAATATGGCGGTACTAAAAATATGTAACCCGAGAAGGCGGCAGGTATGGATTACTTATACAAAATCACAGTGGAAATAGACGATAAAAAAGTGGTGAGCTTACAGCAACACGATTTGGATGCGGTATATAAGACAGTAAGAGAAGCGTTTGCAGGGTGTAATTTTAAAGAAGTGCCGACAGATAATAAGCGGCTTGCTTTTGTTATCGGGGACGGTAACGATTCTTTCAGCGAAGTCGGAATCGCGGCGAATGCGCTTCACGACAGCTGGCTCGGCAAGTATCTGAAAAAGATGGAATGGTATGATTCAAGCGACGGCAGTACTGAGGATATGCTCAGAGAAATACAAGAATTTGACAACGAATACGGCAAATAAATTTAACGGAGAACATTATGAAAACAGGGCTTGTGCTTGAAGGCGGCGCTATGCGTGGAATGTACACGGCAGGCGCACTTGACGTACTTCTTGAAAATGATATAAATTTTGACGGGATAATAGGAACATCGGCAGGTGCGGTGTTCGGAGTGAATTTTCTGTCAAGGCAGAACGGCAGGGTCATCCGCTACAACTGCCGCTTCAACGGCGACAGGAACTACATGGGGATAAAGCCGTTACTTAAAAGCGGTGACTTTTTCAACACGGAATATGCCTATTACAAAGTGCCGAACGAGCTTGACAAATTCGATGACGAAGCCTATCAGAAATCGGGCGTGCCGTTTTATGCAACGATGACCGATGTAAAAACGGGAAAGCCGGAGTATCTGAAGGTAAAAAGCGTACTTCGGGATATGGAAATGCTCCGTGCTTCTGCTTCGATGCCGTTTATATCAAAGCCTGTTATAATCGGCGGCAGGGCGTATCTTGACGGAGGAATTTCCGACAGCATACCGTTTGAGCATTTTTCCAAAATGGGATACAAAAAGCAGGTGGTAATCCTCACCCGTGATATGAACTACCGCAAAAAGCCGATGAACAAACTGCTGATACGCTCGTTCTACAGCAAATTTCCCGACTTGTGCAATGCGCTTGAAAACCGTCACAATGTCTACAACGAAAGCATAGACAAGCTATGCGAACTTGAACAAAGCGGCAAGGTATTTATTATCCGTCCGTCTGAGCCGATAACGATAAGCAGAACGGAGAGAGATCCCGACAGGCTGAAAAGCGTTTATGAACTTGGGAGGAAGGATATGGAAATGAGTCTTGAGGGTCTTGAAGAATTTTTGGAGAAAGAACAGGAAATATAAATGACAAACAAGAAATGTCCCGTTGCGAAAAAATGCAGTGGCTGTCAGCTGTCCAACATGACATACGAACAGCAGCTTGAATGGAAGCAGAAGGATACCGAAAAGCTGCTCGGCGGTTTCGGCAAGGTATCTGAAATTATAGGCGCAGACGACCCGTATAACTACAGAAACAAGGTGCAGGCGGTATTCCGCTCTGACAGAAACGGCAGGATAATCTCCGGCGTATATCAGTCGTCCAGAAACGGCATTGTCGGAATTGACAGCTGTATGCTTGACGATGAGCGTGCGGACGAGATAATAGTAGGCATAAGAGAGCTGCTCAAATCGTTCAAATTACATCCTTATGACGAGGGTACGGAGCGTGGATTTTTGCGTCATGTGCTTGTCCGTGTCGGAAAGAATACCGGAGAGATACTGGTTACTCTTGTCGGCGGAAACTCAATGTTCCCTAAAAAGCACGACTTTGTGAAAGCGCTTGTAAAGCGGTTCCCGGATATTACGACCGTGACATTCTCGGTAAACCGCACTCCCGAAATGCTTCTTCTCGGAGATAATAACGAGGTGCTTTACGGCGAGGGATACATTACGGATATTCTTTGCGGAAAAAGATTCAGAATATCTCCGCAATCGTTCTATCAGATAAATCACGCACAGACCGAAAAGCTGTACGACTACGCTATAAAGGCGGCGAAGCTCACGAAGAAGGACGTTCTGCTTGACGCATACAGCGGAATAGGCACGATAGGCATAATAGCCTCTGACTATGTAAAGCAGGTACAGGGCATTGAATACAACGCATCAGCCGTCCGTGACGCAGTAAAGAACTGTCACGAAAACGGGCTTACCCGCAACATTGCTTTTAACCGTGGCGATGCAGGCGAATTTCTTGAAAAGAAGGCAAAGCTCGGCACGCATTATGACGCAGTAATTCTCGACCCTGCAAGGACGGGAGCGGACAGAAAGTTTTTAAACTCGCTCGTAAAAATCGCGCCGGAAAGAATAGTTTATATTTCCTGCAATCCGGCTACGCAGGCGAGGGATCTGAAAACGCTGACGAAAAAGTACAAAGTTACCGATATTCAGCTGTTTGATATGTTTCCGCATACGAGGCACGTTGAGTGCGTGGTTTCGATGTCACGGAAAGAGGGGTAAATCGGGATTGTTGGCTTAACGGTGCGGTTTAGGCGTGCTGGGCAGACCACACCGTTTTAGCAGGATATGGTGATTTGGCGTATAGGGTAATATGTCTGCGGTGACAGCAGTTTCGCAGCGATACACGGGGTGTGGGTCGGGTGTGCGGAAGTGGTGTGATGGTGGGAGGGAGAGATGTCATGAAAATTGAATACACACCTTAGTTTAGCAACAAAATTGGCAATTTATTGTTAAAGACAAATTTGGACAGTGGAATTCAAAAAAGGAGAATGAAGTCAACTCATTTCACCATGTCCATCTACTCCCTTTTGAGAAACGAAAACAGTATAATAGGTGCTTAGAAGTTCTTTATCGTTCTGTTGCACCTATATGACAATTTATGGAGGTTATTATGGAAAAAGCATTAGCAGAACTGAAAGAAAGCCTTGAAAAACGTTCTCCCCTTTTGTTTGTTGGAGCAGGGTTTACATATAAAAGTGTTAACTCTAAAGGACAAACTATTGAAATGGCCAAAGGTTTGGGGAAATTATTGTTTGATCATTTCTGGGGGGAAAATAGCACATATAAGGAACTGAACGAGTGTAGAGATATGGCACAAAAATATGTTTCTGAAGATCATTTTGATTTAAAGAATCTTTGCCAATTATTAAGGATCTATGACTTAGTTGAAGAGAGAAACTCTGTATTAACGTCATATTTTTCTGGTTGCCATATTGATGCAACAGATAACAGAAATGAAATCTGTGATTACGCTTGGAGGAAGATATTTACAATCAACATAGATTGCTTAATCGAAGATATATACAAATCACATAACAAAGAAATTACTGTATGGAATAAAGAGAATGATGATACAAGAGAATACATTGATCATCCCACATTAATTAAGCTTCATGGATGTATAAATAATCCAGAAGCTGGACTCGTTTTTGATAATGATGAATATTCTAAATTTTCAGCTAATGAAAACTATTTATTAAATGAATTTGGCAGTTCTTTCTCGCAAAATGATATTATTTTTATAGGCACAGAATTTCAAGAAACCGACTTATTCTTCATAATTGATAAATATGAAGCAATTGGCTATAATGGTGGTTCAGAAAAAAGGTATTATTTTGTTTCACCTTGTATCAATGATGAAATTACTAAATTGCGAATACAAAAGACTGCGAATATGTATCATATATGCATGACCGCAGATGAATTCTGCTATTTTTTAAAGAATAATGTGTTTGTTCAAAATACTATTTTGAACAAATTAGGACAATACGGATTGATAACTTCGCAGGAAATGTACAGGAAAATTACTTCCAACTATGAATATGAAAGTGGTCTGTATAGGGGAGAAGACATAACATATGGTGATTTGAAGTATAATTGGGACATTTCACCTGTTCTTCCTGGTCTGTTTGATTGGATACAGTCAGATATGCATAATAAGATGATTTCAATACATGGAATCGAATATTGTGGCAAGACTTGTGCTTCCAAGAGGATTCTGTATGATTTTTTTAGTTTAGGATACGAATGCTTTGAGTATAAAATGAATTCAGAAGAACGGATTGAATTACTGATATCTTATATCAGAGAATTTGAAAATAAAAAAAGTATTGCAATTTTGTATGAGGGCGCAGCATACGCTTATGAGCTCCTGGTAAGTAAAATGATTGTTAATAACCCATGCGAAAATCGTATTGTTATAATTACTACCGATGTAGAACAAAATCATCTTAAAAAGTATCATGCGCTAGAAAATAGCAACTATTGCAAAACAATACAAATCACTGAAAGAATAGATAAAGAACGTGCCATACAAGTCTACAAAAAATTGGATGAAAAGCATAGCCTTAGTAGATTGAAAGATTATGGCAAAGATATGGAAACACTAGTATCGTTTATGCAAGAAAAGAATGATATTGTAGATGTACTATACTATTCTTCGCTTGGAAGGGGATTTAAGAATCATATAGATAATATTATATCCGATATCGACTGTGATAAGCTAAACGTCAAGTTCATTGAATTGTTTTGCTTGTTGAATCGAATGGGTATAATTTATATACCGAGCGATATTTATAGCATTGGAGCTAAAGCACTTAGTGGAACATTTAAAGAACAACGATTCCAAATAGCGTTTAACAAAATTCTCCAAATTGAAAATGGGACTTTTCATTTGAGGTACAGCAGATTTATTTCAGATAAGTTTTCTGACAGAAAATTGTCTGAACTGGAAAAAATCAACGTAATCAAATCATTGGTTAAGTATATATCCGGAAGATTTAAAGAGGGCGAGTACAATGAATTAAGCTCTATCCTATATAAATTGTTAAACCTTAAAACCCTTTGCAACGTAATTACTTATGATAAGATAAAAGCACTATACGGTTGGATTGAAGCTGATTGTAAGCAATATAGTTATTATTGGGTTCAGCGAGGATTATGTGCTCAAAAGAAAAATCCACCTGATTTTGAGGAAGCGGACAGATTCTTAAGAGAGGCAAGTTCAATACGCCCTAACTCTTATCAAGTTGCTCATGCTGTTGCCAAGAATTTAATTGAACGAGGCTTGGATAATTTACAGAATAATAAAACTGACTCAGCACTATTTGATGATGGTATACAAGCTATGAAATCATTGGTCACTGATAAACGGTTTAGCAGGGCTTTCGGGTACTCATTTCATTCATATATTGATTCGCTATTAAAATATGTTGAAATAACTGACTGTCGAATCAGCAAAGACGAATGTATGTTTATTAATGCCATTGTATCTGAATTAAATTCAAAATGCAACGAGCCTATGATTAGCAATATATTGTATAAATTGAAAATGTATGCACTTAGTCATAATTGTGAACAATATCTAGGAAATGTTGTCAGTCGCTTCTGGGATAAAACAAATTCAATGAATATCGATATTGAGTTTGTTGAGAATGATTGGGTGATATAATAGTTTTGGCATATTTATGAAACTGCGTCATACAAACCGCTAAATCAAAAGAAGAGCCTTAGTATTCATATGTTTATAACAATTTCACATCAAAACCTCAACCCTCACCCCCGACTTCAACTCCACAGAAACCCTATCGTCCCACACAACAATCTCCTTAAGCCACCGCCGGGCAAGGCTCTCGTCAAACTCGGTAAGCTCGGAATCCTGCTGCTCGATGAACTCAGTCAGTTCGTTGATACGCTTGACCTGTTCGTCACGGACGGCGGTGTCGGTAAAGTTCTTCTGTTTCATCTCACGAAACCGGAATATCTCATCGGCGATGTCCTTGTAGTCCTCCTTGCGGGAAGCGTGGTTGATAAGCTCCTGCTGAAGTTCGGCAAGGCTGCAAACATACCGCAATTTGCAATGTTAAAAAACGCTCCAAGGCTGCAAAATGACATACAAGGGCACTCGGAAAATCTCCAGGTGTCCTTTTGCGTTGTTCCGCTAAATCCGATTATATTGTTCCGATAACGGCTTAATGTTCCACTTCAAATGAAGGAACTCGAACTACCGGGTTTAATTTTGTGTCGCATCTTGAAAAATTCATAAACTTGTGGTATAATGAATTATCTTGTAGGTGTAATTTGTTTGCAATATCGAGTGAGGTGCGTAATGGTTAAGAATGATTTTGATATAGATGTGAAGGTGAAATGCCTGGAGGAGCGCATTACCCAGGCGCAGCTTGCGGAGATGGTCGGTACTTCCGCTCCGTACATCAGCCGGCTTATCAACAAGCAGGACGGTATCGTGAATAAGATTTTTGTCGATATGCTCGACAAGCTCGGCTACGATATTCAGGTCACATATGTGAGGAAGGAAGCAAAATAAGGATAAGCCCGTGGCACCCATATTTGCGGAGAGCAGAGAAATAATTATTTGATTGAAAACATAAAATTGACTTCCGACAAAATGGGGTTCTGAATCGTTATATTAGTGTAAGGAGGATTTCAATATGCCGAAAACTGCATTGCGTACGGATGCGGATTTCGAGGCGTTTTATGACAGGCATTGGAAATATGTCTATCGCTTATGCTTCACATATATGAAAAATGAAGCGGATGCCGAGGACTTGTACAGAAGATGTTTTTGTCAAGGTCCTGACGGGTAATTTTGAATTTGAGGATGAAACACACGAAAGAAAATGGCTGACTGTTACAGCGATCAATCTGTGCAAGGACAAACTCAAAAGCTATGCCCGCAAAAACATCGACTCCCTTGATGACGACATGATGCCGGAAATGGCAGCTCCGGAGAAGGAAGACTATTACGAGGTAACAGAAGCTGTCATGAGCCTGCCGCCCAAGCTCAAGGATATAATATGGCTCTACTATTATGAGGGATATTCGACAGATGAGGTTGCAGGAATGCTCGGCAGGCCGCCGTCAACAGTGCGGAATCAGATGAGAGACGCCAGAAATCTACTTAAATCCATTTTAGGAGGTGATTCACGGTGAAAGAAAACAGGGATGAACATATCCGGGAATCCATAAATAAAATAGAACCTGCAGAGGGCGCGAAAGAGCGTATGCTCGCAAATATCAAACGCAAAGCCGCCGAGCAGGTCATTGCGGAAAACGCTGAATCAAAACCGGAAAAAGCAAAAATATTGCCATTCAGACGCGTTATGAAGTGGGTGATGCCGGTTGCTGCCTGTTTTGTGCTTGCCGTGATAGGAGTAACTGTTATGCCGAATATCATACATTCACCGGAATCGTCGAATCCGGGAGATCACATCGAAATACCCAATTCGTTCATGAGCATAAACAGCGCCGTTGAATTTGAAAATATACTGGGAATATCGATTGACGCTCCCGATGGTGCGGAAAACGTCGGATACAGCATCATAGACAACGAACTTGCAGACATTGTTTTCGATTTTGAAGGACACAGTTATAATATCAGAGCCTCAAAGCTCAGCGGGGATTTCTCAGGCTTAAACGGCATTGAAGCAAAAACAGAACAAATTGACGCAAAAAACAATGCCGTGTTGACAGTGATCCGCAGCGGAGACGAGTTCTACAGAAAGGTTTCTTGGGGCGACGGAAAGATAACCTTTATCCTTTCTAACACTGACGGGGCATCGGAAGATGAAATAAAGGCTGTCTATGAGAAAATAAAATAACACGACAGAATAATGCCTAAAAACTTGTCGGGAGATTTTAAAAAATTTTTTTAAAATCTCCCGACATTTTTGTTTTCTCACTCGTTATATCTACAGAGGGGCAAAAAACCGCAGCGCACGGGCGGTACAGTCTGACTCTGAAAAATAACGAAACGAGGTACACTCACAATGAAAAAGTTTATTGCATTTCTTCTCGCCGCCATTATGGTTATGTCTTTTGCGGCATGCTCATCCAACAATTCCGACAATCCGAAAACGCCGGAGTCTGATCAAACATCGGATCAAACAAAAGTTTATACGCCTGCCGAAATAGAGACCGCTATAGCGAAAGCTCTCGGTGACAGTGATCTCTGCACCGTGGATGTTCCCGAGGAAGAAATAATCTCAAGCGCAATCGGATATCTTGATCTTACCAAGGTGAAAGCTTATATCGCCAAGCAAACCAATCTCCCGTCGGTCATGCTTGACAGCATTGTAATCGCAGAATGTGAACCCGGCTACGCGGATGAAGCGGTCAAATTATTCAATGAGAATTATGCACAGGTCATCAGCTACATCCGTCAATATCCGTTTGGTGTTGCAAAAGCTGAAAACGCACGGATTTACAAGGTGGGCAATACGGTAATGTTTATTATGGCAGGCGCAGATGCTGATGAAAATGCCTCTGCTGAAGACGAGGCAAAACTTGCCGTTTCAGAATACGAAAAGATTGACAATGCAATCAAGTCTCTTTTCGGAACGCTGCCTTAGAACCTTGCTGTTGTAGCAGAACCGGCTGACTCGGAAGACAAACCCAATTTCTTTGATTACGGCAACGATTCAAATGACAGCGGTTTCGATCCGTTCGGCCCGGAAGGTGATTCAGAACTTCCTCCTATCGGGGGCTGATAAACCATGGTATTTTCCAGTCTGACATTTTTACTTATGTTTCTGCCTGCGGTACTGATTGTATACTTTGCGGTACCGAGGCGGGGCAAAAATGCGGTGCTTTTTATTTTCAGCCTCCTGTTTTACGCTTGGGGCGAGCCGATCTATGTCTGCCTGATGATCTTCTCCACGGTTCTAGATTACTCCTGCGGACGGCTTGTGGAAAAATACAGAGGAACATCGAAGCAGAAAATCGGACTCATTATTTCAATCTGCGTCAACCTCGGACTGCTGTTCTTTTTCAAGTATACCGATTTCTTCATCGGTACTGTCAACGGCGTCTTCGGTACGAGCATACCGCAGCTGAATCTGCCTCTGCCGATCGGTATATCGTTTTATACGTTCCAGACCATGAGCTATACGATAGACGTTTACCGCGGCGACGCAAAGATGCAGAAGAACATCATATCCTTCGGAGCTTATGTTTCTCTGTTCCCGCAGTTGATCGCAGGTCCCATCGTTCGGTATCAGGACATCGCAGATCAGCTTGACGAGCGCACTCACAGCTTTGATAAATTCGGCGACGGCGCAAAGAGGTTTGTCACCGGATTGGGAAAAAAGGTGCTTCTTGCCAACAACATCGGGCTTCTCTGGAGCACAATATCCGCAACGGAAGCCGCAAGCCTCACTACAGTCGGAGCATGGCTTGGGATCATCGCCTTTGCATTCCAGATCTATTTTGATTTTTCCGGCTACAGCGACATGGCGATCGGACTTGGAAAGATGTTCGGGTTCAGTTTTCTTGAAAACTTCAATTATCCGTACATTTCAAAAAGCGTGACGGAGTTCTGGCGACGCTGGCATATGTCGCTGGGCACGTGGTTCCGCGACTATGTATATATTCCTCTCGGCGGAAACCGCAAGGGGCTGCCGCTCCAGATCCGCAATATCGCGGTTGTCTGGTTGCTGACCGGCTTCTGGCACGGCGCAAGCTGGAATTTCGTGTTATGGGGCGTGTTCTACGGAATCCTTCTTGTGTGTGAAAAGCTGTTCCTTTTGAAGTGGCTCAAGAAAGTGCCGTCTTTCGTTGGACATATCTATACCATGCTGACCGTTCTTCTCGGATGGGTATTATTTGCCTTCGATGACTTCGGCAAGGGCTGGGCTTTCCTAAAGGTCATGTTCGGCGGCGGTATCGGATTCGTAAACGCCGACGCCATGTATCAGCTTCTGTCCTATCTGCCGCTGATGGCAGTCTGCGTGATCGCATCCACCCCGCTGATGAAAAAGCTGTATGAAAAAATGACGGCAAAATGCGGTGAAGGAGTGCTGCTGACAGCGGATACTGTCAGAGTACTCGGGCTTTCCGCAATGTCCGTTGCGTACCTTATCAGCGGTTCGTATAACCCGTTTTTATATTTCAGATTTTAGGAGGCAGACATGAAAAATAAAGTGATATCCATATTGTTCTGCCTCATTCTGATCTGCGGCGTGGCTTTTCATCTTTTCACCGGGGACAAATACTATTCCGATAACGAGAAACGGACGCTGAAGCAGTTTCCGAAAATATCGTGGGAACAGATACGCTCCGGCAAGTTCGGAGATGAAATCGAGGGTTATCTTGCCGATCAGTTTCCCGCAAGAGACGGCTGGGTAACGATCAAAACGCTCTCCGAAAGGCTCTCCGGCAAGAAGGAAAGCGGTGGTGTGTATTTTGCCAATGACGGCTATCTCATCGAGATACATAAAGGCTTCTCAAACAAGCAGACCGTAGCAAATATCGGAGCGGTAAAGCAGCTTCAGGACTCTCTTGCGGCAAAAGGGATCACGCTGCGGGTCATGCTCGTTCCGACGGCGAGCGATATCCTCTCTGACAAGCTCCCTGTTTATGCGCCGAACGCCGACCAACAGGCAGTGATCGAATACGCAAAAAAACAGGGACTGAACGTTGTTGACGTGACGGCGGCGCTTGGCGGGCATAAGGACGAATATATTTTCTATAAGACCGACCACCACTGGACAACCCTTGGATCGTATTATGCCTACGCCGAATGGATGCAGAACAGGAGTATGATACCCGATCCCATCTCAGCATGGAAAAAGGAACAGCTGTGCGGCAATTTCCGTGGCACGACCTATGCAAAGGTCAATTATCCGTTTGCGGCATATGACGTGATCGACGCTTATTATAAGTCAGAAAAACACAAGGTCGATTACAACAGCGGGAACTATATTACCGATTCCATTTATGAGCGTAAATATCTGGAAGGCACAAACCAGTATGCAACCTTTCTTAATTCCAACCAGTCCACTACGGTGGTCAGTGGAAGCGGATCCGGTAAGTGCCTGATTCTCAAGGACTCCTACGCCAACTGCTTTGCACAGTTCTGTGTGGATGACTTTGAGGAGACTCATCTGATCGATATGCGATTCTTCCGCAGTTCGGTTCAGAAGTATATTGAAGATAACGGGATCGACGAGGTTCTTGTACTCTATAATATCCCTAATTTCACAAGCGATACAGGAATTACGGGATGCGGAAAATAAGGAATGGATTTGTGTGGGACACTCGGAAATCTCCGGGTGTCTTTTGCATTATTCCGATAACGGTTCAGTGTTCTGCCTAAAAAAACACTCTTGGAGTTGCAAGAAGCATTTTCGCTCAGTATCTTGAAAAATTCATAAACTTATGATATAATGAATTATCCTGTAGATGTAATATAATTGTAAGGGGGTTAAATTGGAGGTATTACACTTCTGCTTGATTCCGAAGGAGAATTTATTATTTCTGATGTTGTGCAATAGCTCCTTATTTAGTGAGGCGTTTGACATCAAGCCTGTTGCTCCGACCCCAACTTATCGATATATCCCCGTGTAGGGAGAGCCGGGTCGAGTGCAAGGGCCTGATATGTACCAAAACATCGAGGGTGTTGCTCCGAGGTATGTGGAGTGCGTGGTTCTGTTGACTAAGGTACATAAGTAAAATTGTGAAAAAGGCTTGAAATAAGGTCCTTTTGAGATTTTTAGAATTGAAAATCAGACTGCGAAATATGCTCGGAAAAGAGCATAAAACCTTGATGTTTTTATAGTTGGATAGACAGAAATATTGAGAATAGGTTGGGCATATGAAAATAATGAATGGTATGTAATAAAAAGAATATAAACGTTTCAGAACTTGCCAGACGGATAGGTCAGACTCCACAGAACTTTGGTAAGAAACTGAAACGAGATACTGTGACCTTGGAAGAATTAAAGCTGATAGCTGATGTCATGGGAGTAACCTTTGAGCAGTCATTTATCTTCCCGGATGGAGAGCAAATAAAAACAAGTAATGAGTGAGGAAAATCATGGCATACGAAAAGAAAAGTATTAGAACAATAATAGATGATGTAAATAGTAGAAGAGTCTACCTTCCTGCTATTCAAAGAAAATATGTGTGGGGAGATTCACAGATTACAAGATTAATGGATTCTATCATGCTTGGATATCCTATTGGAACTTTTCTTTTTTGGAAAGTTAAGAAGACTATTGTGAACCAAAAAGAGTATTCAATGTATGAATTTATAAAAGATTACCATGACCGAGATATGTATAAGAATCCGGCTGCACCACAGCCGTTCCCAATTGGTAGTGGAGATGAAACTATCTGGGCAGTTTTAGATGGGCAGCAGAGATTGACTTCTTTGTATATAGCATTGCAAGGAAGTATGAGCAGAAAACTTCCAAACAAAAGATGGAAGAACGATGATGCTTTTCCAAAGAAGGAATTATACTTTGATTTACATAGTGAAAAAACGGATGATGAGGACATTTCTTATGAGTTCAGATTTTTAACAGCAGAAGAGGCTGCAAAGAATAAGGACGATAAGCTTTGGTATTTGGTAAAAGACATTCTTAAATACTCAGCTGAAGATTTGCTTACAGAAGTTATTATTCCTAATGGCTTGGCAACAGATAAAGTGGCAACAAAGAACATTTCTTTGTTACACACAAGATTGGTTACTGATGAGATAATCAATTATTTTGAAGTTGAGAAGGATTCAATTGATAGTGTACTGGATATCTTTGTGAGAGTAAATTCAGGAGGAACTGTATTATCAAAGAGTGACTTATTGTTCTCGACCATTGTTTCTCATTGGGATAAGGCAAGAGATGAAATTGATAAGTTACTATCAGAGATAAATAAAAAAGGAGAGGGATTCAAGTTTTCTAATGACTTCATAATGCGTACCTGTCTTTATCTTTTGGATATGTCGGTGGCATTGAAAGTGGAAACATTCAAGAAGGATAGTGTCCTGAAGATAAAAGAAAACTGGGATGCTATTCGCAAAGCCATCAAAGATACAGTTGATTTGTTAAATGAGTTCGGATTTAATTCAGAGAATATGATTTCTTATGTAGCTGTTTCTCCTATGGTTTACTACAGATACAAGGGTGGTAATTTTGATTCAAGCAGCAAAGATGAATTAAGAAAATATATTGTAATCGCACAGGTTAAACAGATTTTTGGTACTGCATCAAATTCTGCACTAACAAGCATTCGAGAAGCATTGAAAGCTGCTCCGGCTAATTCATTTTGCATGGCAAACCTTAATGCTGTTAGATTTACAGGTGACAGATCTCTTCGTTATACAGCTGATGAGATTGACTCAATGTTTGATACATACGAGATTGGAGCCTATACATTTATGCTACTATCTCTGCTGTATCCTAATTTGAAATATAGTCAGAAGGGATTCCACCAAGACCATATGCATCCGTATACGGGATTTGAAGAAAGCAAAATTAATGGTTTGGTATTGCCGGACGGATCAGTGATTGATGATGATACTAAAGAAGATTGGCGAAGAAGAAGGAATACACTAGCAAACCTTCAATTGTTGGAAGGTAGAGAGAATGAATCCAAGAATGCGACACCACTTGTCGATTGGTTGAAGGTTACTGAGAATAGTGAAAATGCTAAGTACCTTCCTAGTGATGTTTCATACGAATTATCTAATTTTGAAGAGTTTATGGAGAAACGCCAGGAATTGATGAGTAAAGCATTAAAGGATATTCTTTTATAAAGATTTGCAAAATTTATAAGGACACTTATAAGGAGGTAAATCATGACTGATACAAAGAAAAAAGATAGATGTGGAAAAATGAAATGGTTTGTGATTGGAAGTGCATTGACTTTAGTCGGCTTTATCATTGCTCCGCCGCTTATCAAAAAGTATGGAAACAAAGTTTATAAGAAATCATTAGATACAGATGATATTGATTTCGATGATATGGGACCAGAGATTGTTCCATTTGATGAAGAAACTAAGGAGGAAGAATAGTGTCAGGAATAGATGCAGAAAAGATTGCACAGGAAGCAATCAATGCAATAGCAGAGAAAATCAAGAACCTAAACACACTTAATATAATTGTCGCTGGTAAAACTGGTGTCGGTAAGAGTACATTGATCAATTCTGTATTCAAGGAGAAACTCGCTGACACTGGAATGGGTAAGCCAGTAACATCGCATATGCGAAAAATCACAAAAAAAGGTGTACCACTTGCAATCTATGATACGAGAGGGTTTGAACTTGGAAAAGAAGTTCAGGCAGAAGTAAAGCAAGAGGTAATGGATACAATCAGTAAAGGACTTGCTACTCAAAATATAAATAAGGCTATTCACTGTATTTGGTATTGTATCAATACTGCCTCAAATAGAATTGAGCCAGAAGAAATTGAGTGGTTAAGAGAACTCTCAATGGAGAACCAAATCACACAAGTTCCGATTATCGTTGTGCTTACACAATCATTTTCAAAGAAAAAAGCACAGGAAATAAGACAAGTGTTATTGAATGAAAACTTGGATATCATCCAGATAATTCCTGTGCTTGCAGAAGATTATGAGATTGAAGATTTAGGTGTTGCTAAAGCATACGGATTAGATGTGCTAATCAAGGTAATGGGCGAGGCTCTCCCAGATGAGTTAATGGACACACTTCAACATGTTCAGATTGCATGTTTAGAAGAAAAAAAGCGCCGTGCACAGGCAGCAGTAGCAACAGCAGCAGTTGCGGCGGCAGGTGAAGGAGCTGTACCTATACCGTTCTCTGACTGTGCATTACTAATCCCTACGCAGATAGGTATGATAGCTTCGATAACTGTTATATTTGGTTTTGATGTAAGCAAGAGTATTATCACAGCATTACTGTCATCTTCAATTGGTGCGGGTGGTGCTACTTTACTTGGAAAGACAGTTGTTACGAATATCATCAAGTTTATTCCGGGCGCCGGTACTGCTATTGGCAGTGCTATTTCAGCAGGAACCGCCGGAGTTATTACGGCTGCTCTTGGCGAAGCATACATCGGAATTATGGAATTGGTGTTTAAGGGAGAAATGAGTATCGACGATCTTTGTACTAAAAAAGGAAAAGATGCTATGTCAACGATGTTCAAAAAGCAATTGAAAATGAAAAAGTAATAAATATCGCCATATAAGAGCAATAAGTCAATTCAGTAATTACATCGGCTCAACATACCCATTTTAAGGCGAAAATAGGCGTTCCATCATTTCCTTGTACAATAGGGGTTGAGTATGTTTTTCGTTGAACAATCGAGGCATGTGGAGACAGTCGTTCTGCTGACACTAACATTAGGTCAAGAGTCGAGAAATGGCTTGAAATAAGGGAATTTACGGGTTTATGTCTTTAGCGGGGGCATAGATATGTTTCCACAGAGCGAGAGAGTAAAATTGGGAAAATCCGCTGCTGTAACTCTACTTTCGCTATCAACGGCAAAAATGTGAGATTGAGACTATCGGATTGTTGTCATTTGGTCCTTTTCGAGAGGTCGAGACTCTCGTTATGTTGTCAAATTGGGCTGTAACGGTAGTTTTGTTGTCCGAGGGCTATGGGAGGAGATAAGAAATAAATTATGTTGAACTGGTTTAGAGCAATAATGAATTCAGGCTCGGTGCTGGGTTATTTCTTTCAGGCTGTGCCGATAACATGCTTTGTAGGAATCGTTTATCTGATTATCAGAGTGGTCACTGTAAAGAGAAACAAGCTCAAGGTTGAGTGGCTGAAAGAAATAATGAAGCTGCTTTTCACCTGTTATCTTACGGGATTAATTAGCCTCGTGGTCTTACCTGCAAACTTCTGGTTGAGCTTTTTTGATGGCATCCTCTTAGGCTGGTGGGATGAAATGCTCCCGATTTTCAGCTTTGGCGGGTTCAATTTAGTACCGTCGCTTATAAAGGCATTATCAGGTGAACTCACGATAGGCAGTTGGGTAAAAACCATGCTCATAGGGAACATAGCGATGTTTTTACCGTTGGGGTTTTTCCTCCCGTTTGTCACAGAAAGAGTCAACAGAAAAAACATCTTTGTGGTAGCCATCGCTGTTCCATTCATTGTAGAACTGCTGCAGATGGTATTTGGCAGAAGCTTCGATATTGATGACTTGATCTGTAATTTTATCGGCATCGTGGTCGGATTCTTTATTGCCTACGTAATCAAAGACAGGAAGAAAGAAGAATCAAAGACTTGAAAGTATATACATCAAGGCTCCCACACTGCCATCATCGGCGGCGGGGAGCGAACATTAGCAAAAAACACCTCTGAACCATAACGGATCGGAGGTGTTTCTGCATCTATGGGCTTTATTCCTTTATCGTGACTTCCTTCCCGTCCTTGAAGGCAAATACCACCTTGTCATCGAAGATCGTGATCCGGCTGAACAGTCTGCGGACGTAGCTTTCGTCGAAGGTGATGATCTGTCCGGACAGGCCCTCCGCTTCAACAGCCGTTCCTATTAACAACTCAATTGATTTATGTTACTATGAATAAGCTCCGGACTCATCAAAATGTTACCTGAGCTTACTGATTTCACTTAATGCACGTTTGTGGTTTACACAGATTTTGGGGTAGAGCCAGTGCATTCATTTCTCAATACTCCGCTCTTCCCCCTTTTGCACTGACTATTACAGCTGAATATGCTAAAACGAACACAGCATATCACTTAATTTACGGCAGATATGTCTGATTGAGAAATGGCTATTTATCAATCAAGCGCCAAAGAGTCAGCAAAATAGCATACATAATCATTTTTATTGCAGTAATCCATGACCTTTTCCTTCAGTTTATCGTTTGCACCATATTCAATAAGCAAAACATCCATACCGTTTTGTTTGCAGACATTAAGATATTCAATAAAATACTCTCTATTCTCCCAATTATTTTCGCCAAAGGATTTATCATCGAAATTTATTGATGTAAATACGGTTTCCTGATTAACCGCTTTTATGCAAGTTGGGATAGAGCGATTATTTATTACTTCACTTATAAACACATCGCCGCCATTCACAATTACCTTTATTCCTTTTTCAGTAAAAGCGTTGAAAATATCCAGTAACGCATTATATATTTTCTGCTCGTGAAATGCATAGTAAACATCGGTATTATCCACAAATAGTCCTGAAACTCCCTTATCCACCAGTTCATCCGCTGCTTCAACGATGTGTGTCTGCCATTTTTCTGATGATACATCTATTCACTTTTCATTATCCCAATCCTTGTATTCGCCTATGGTAAAAGGCAAAAATTCTTCGTAATAGCTGCGAAAGTCTTCTACTGAACCAATATTAAGATAGGAATATATCTCGTTGTTTCCGTTTTGGTGTATTACATCAATGTCCTCGGCTGTCAATAATTCTGCATCAATAACAAGAACGTCATAGTTGTTTATCGACAGCAGTTTTTCCTTTTCTGCTCCGATAAAAACACCATACGGATGTCTTACATCAGTCAACTTTTCCGTTGTCTTTACCGTACAGGCTGTAAAAAAAATCACCACAGAAATCAGAACAAGTATTTTAGTCATTTCTTTTTTGCTCCTAAAAAAGAATGTGCCATCTCCAAATTTATAAGGCAGATTTACACCAATTTTCCTCATTATATCACAGCCCAACTAAAATTTCAAAACCAACATACCAGAGCGTATCTGAAAACTCAAAAGAGTTGTATCATTTAGACAAAAGTCAAATGGAAGCAACGTGTACGAAAGCAAGAAACGATGAAGCAAGCTTATCATAACGAGTAGCAACTCTGCGAAAAGCTTTGATTTTATTGAAAAAACACTCAACCAGATGACGTTCCTTATACAACCAATAATCACAATACCACGGGTCAGAATTGTTTTCCTTTGGCGGAATTGTGTATTTTGCATTTTGCCCGGTAATGTAAGTTCTGATTTTTTTCAGTACCATAGGCTTTATCACCGAGAATATTACTGCCGGATATGTCAATTTCCGATAAAACATCTACTGCCGCCTTGGAATCGTGAACCTGACCACCTGTAAGCATAAAGCGAACAGGATTGCCCAATCCATCTACAACAGCATGGAGCTTGGTTGCTCATTTATTGTATTAAAGTGCGATGAATTGGAATTTGTCAATAAGCAATTTAGTATAATTAATTTTCCTTTATTCGTCCAAGGTATTATAAACTACCCTTACACCTTGTACGACATCATTTTCAGCATAAAACACCACGGTGAACATTTGGCTATGCTCTATGAAAAATAGTTTTTGATTGCTGTCTTGAGTGCCGTAAATATACCTATATAAGCCCCTATCCTCAAAATTATTTATTTTTGACGGCTCTCCGTATTTCTTCAGCACATCAGCCTTTGTTGAAACATTTGGCGTTATACCCCCAATTGAGCAATCATCCGATTCAAGAGCGATATCGTAAATAAACCCATCCTCTTCCTGTCCTTCTATAAAGTCACCGATTCCCGCTACAAACATTTCTTTTCCGTTAAAATAAAAATCAGCCAATCCTGTATCGTCAACATAATGCGTTTCACGCTTTTGGTATGTCCACGCATCATCCAAATCGCCAATTCTCTTTGGCAATTCAAATGGCACCCCTTTTATAATGAAACTTTTCCGGACACGTTCTATATCAAATTCCGTTTCATCAGCGTTATTTGAATCGATGTCAGAACTTAAATTATTGTTTCCTGTTGGTCCTTTGGCACAGCCTGTCAAACTGCAAAGTAATGTCGATGCAATCAACAACGCAACTGTCCGTTTTATTCTTTTGCCAACACAATTAATTATAGACATAAGCACATGACCTTTCAACGAAATGGAACTGAGTTATCTACCAACATATACATATTCCGATTATCGGGCAGATTATCTGCCTTTATAAATCTATTATACCACACATTTCCACTTTTTTCAATCACTTTTCCACTCAAATTCCCATCGGCACAACCTCGTCAATATCCGCTTCCCGCTTAGGTTTGGAGATTCCAATAAACTGCTTATGCCACTCCCACAAATCCAGCAGAAACCCGAACGGCATAAGCCACACCTCTTCCGAACCGAGGTGCAGCTGCGCCGTTCCGTAATAGAACAGCCGGGTGAACAGTTCTGCGTCGTTCACTCGGCTGTTACTGCGTTTTTTGAGGTATCATCGCTTTCTACATTTCGTTTCGTGCCTTTCAGCATAGCTTCGGTGATTGCGTCCTTGTATTCGGCAAGCTCGCCGGGGGAGGTCAGGAGTTCCACGGTTTCCTCGGTGAGAAGCGGCTTTTTCTCGCTGTTTCTGAAATTATGTATCTCAATGCTCTGATTGCAAAGCAGAGTAATCAGCCAGATTATCTCGTCCAGAGCCATCTCCACTTCAAGCATCTGTTCGATCGTTCCTGCAAACAGCTTTTTCAGTTTTGTCTGAATATCTCCTGTGCTTTCACAGTCTGCCATCAGAAGCTGAACGAGCTCCTTTTCGCTTAATCCGTGATTTCTGTTTTTCATACCAATTTACATTCAATTTTCTTTATGGTCATTATTCGCATTTACACAGTTGTTTTTTCAGACTCTCTATGCCGCCCATCAGGGCGGCATTTCTGCTTGTAGAAAAAGTATGTTTGTTTATAAAATGAAGCGCTGCACAGTTCAGTTTATATATCCCCGAACTCCTCCAGTCTCTGCATAATTTCCTTGCTTCTGTCGATAAACAGCAGAGCCTTGTTATGCTCATAATACTCCTTACAGCCAAACTCGGAAATAAATCTTGCCGTGTGGCTGTTTGCGGTAAGCTCGGTTACAAGTATCAGCATTTCCTGTCCGTCGGTGTACACTTCATTGCAGAAAATAAATGCGTTTGACATCTTATCCCGTGCCGTTTTCGCCGAAATTTTAAGCTCAGACACGAGACTGTCATATCTGCTCCTGATATCCGCAAACGCCGTTTTTCCGTCCTTGCCGACTGTGAGCGCAGTCATATTCTCAAGCTGTGATATTGCTCTTGCGAGCGTTTTCTGACGTGATACGGAAATGCTTGACGACTGCTTGCCGTTTTCAAGCTCCTTTTTCTTTACCGCTATAAGCTCATTCATCAGCTTTTCTGCGGAAATATCGCTGTCATGCGTTCTCAGTTTGAATTCTTTCAGCGTTACAAGCGTTTCACGGAGCATATCCTCGCCGTCTGTTACCTGCTTTGCCGATGCCGTAACGCTGTCAAGGATAAGTCCGAGCAGGGATAAACGCTCGTCAAACTTTGCGTTTTCAGCCCTGTCTTTTATGCTGTCACTTGCATTGCCGCTGAGTATCTCGTCTATCTGATAGTCGCTCCTGTACTTGTTGAACAGATCGTAATATGCCGCAAAGCTTCTCGCTGTCCTGTCGTGCTGTATGTACTGACAAATAAGCTTTATGTCGACCTTGATATTATTTTTCTCGTACAGGGTTATCATCTGCGACAGGTCTTCCCAGCCTCTCGCCGTAACGAACGATTTTCCGTCAACCGTACTTTCTATGCGGTAAAAATCCGCTTTCTTAATTTCAAGATAGGTAAGCACAGAGGCATGAACGCCCGCCTTGTAAGCATATTCTTTCCACGCTGTAAAATCAGGCTCGATGTCAATTCTTTTCAGTCTGTCCCACGTTACAATGTCAAACTCACGGACGGAATTATTGTATTCGGGCGGATTTCCCGCAGTGACTATTATCCAGCCGTCAGGCACTCTGTGTCTGCCGAACACCTTGTATTGCAGGAACTGGAGCATAATCGGGGCGAGCGTTTCTGATACGCAATTTATCTCATCAAGGAACAGTATTCCCTCTTTTACACCCGTATTTTCCATAAGGTCATACACTGCCGAGATGATTTCCGACATAGTGTACTCCGACACGTCATATTCCTTACCGCCGTAATTCTTGTGTACAATGAACGGCAGTCCGAGTGCGGATTGCCTTGTGTGGTGCGTCATAGAGTACGACAGCAGACCTACCCCCATTTCCGACGCTACCTGCTCCATTATCGCAGTCTTGCCTATTCCGGGAGGTCCCATCAGAAATACAGGGCGCTGTTTTTCAACAGGAATCGCATAGCCGCCCGTTTCGTCCTTTGTGAAATATGCCGTCATAGCATTCTTTATCTGTTCTTTTGCTTCTTTTATATTCATACTCTGCTCCTTTAGATCTCATCCGACGGAAGAACAAGCTTTATCGCCCACGGCGGAACATCGGGATTATTGTACTCATCGTCTATGAATACAAATGCCGTTTCATACGGCGGTTTTCTTGCGGGAAAATCCCCGTATCCGTCTGTAAGATATATAAGCCCCTTGAGATTTGTAAACTCTTTGCTTTGTATCAGCTTATCAACATAAGCGAATACCGGGCGGAAATCCGTACCGCCGAATCCGTGCAATTTCATTGCAGCAAGATAATCGTCAAACTCTTCCTGCGAGGTTATCTTTCTGTCCTCCTGTATGCCCGTGTCGCACTGGATAATATGAAGATTTATCTTTGTGAAAAAGCTTTCCTCATTTTTGAGGATATTGTACGTCTTCTGAATGAATTTCTGTACAAGCTCGCCTGATACCGAGCCCGATGTATCGATTGCTATAACAAATTCCTTTATTCGCTTTACTTCCTTGTATTCAAGCGGTTCTATAAGCGGCATACGCTCATATAATTTCAGTCCGTAGGTGTAGAAGATATAATCAAACTCATCATCGTTTACACGCATTGCTTCTCCCATTACAGAGAATTTTTTCAGAAATTGCGTATAGTCGTATTTCTCACGGTTGACGGCGTTCAGATTCTGAATGAAGCTGCCCCTTGTATCGCCTTTTTCCTTTGAAAACGCTTCTATTTCGATCTGCATTTTCTCCGAAATTTCTTTCCAGTCCTTTTCAAGCTGTGAGGCGGTTTCAGCTGACATCTGCATATCATTTCCCGTTCCATCTTCATTTCCGGGATTTTCTGCGTTACCGTTTCTGTTGCTGCCATTGCTGTTATCCGTATCATTACCCGACTGTCCGTTATCAGAATTCATATCATTACTGTTCCGGCTGTTGCCGTCCTTGCTGTCCGGATTGCTTTTGATCTGCGTTGAAGCTTCTGTTTCAGGCGGCTTTGCATACCAGATTCTGTGGTCGTCTTCCATAAACAGCTCCGACCAGGCATAGACCTGCAAATCGTCAACATTCCTCAGAAGATAGTCATATATCTTCTCTGCGGTGACAAACCGGCAATCCGTTTTGATTTTGTCGATAATACTACCCTGTCTGACTTGTCGGGGCGAAGAAAGCGCCTTTATATCGAGCTCATTCATGATATTCTCAGCGGCGATATCGCACGCCAGATTCCACCTGAGCGTGTCTACAAGCGTACCGACAATATTGTGGCGGAACACGCAATGAAGCATCATATGAAGATATGCCCGTGTTATGTTATATCCGGATTTATAGCTTTTCAGCACATAGCTTTCGTCATAGAAAATGTATCTGCCGTCAGTAGCAACAGTTTCGGTTATGATCGAGGTTTTGAGCGGCAGCATATTAATTGCGTTGTCAAGAAATCTGAGATTTACGGCAAGCGTATTGCGGGACAGCATAAGTATGTCGGTTGCAAGCGCCGAGAGCTTCTCGGCACGCTCCTTTGCCTTTTCGTATTCCTTATCCGTAAAATCACTTCCTTTGTCGATTCAATAAGTTATCCCGTTGTACCAATCGGTTATTTCATTGCCTGTCTGAGATGAGTAAATATGTATTTTTTCGCAACCGTAAAAAATTCTCCGTGAAATAAAGGTATTTTCACTTAGCGTCACCTTTTCAAGGGAAGTACAATTTGCAAATGCGTGTTGCTCTATAACTCGCACCGTATCGGGAATAGTCAGCTCCTTCAGCGAGGTACATCCCGCAAAAGCGGTGCCGTGTATATTACGAAGATTTCTGCCGAAAATCACATTTTTCAAAGAAGTGCATTTTTCAAAGGCTGATAAACGTATTTTGATAAGGCTGTCCGGCATGATAACTGTTTCCAGATTTGTGCAGGAATAAAATGTACCGGCAAATATTTCGCTTATACCATCAGGCAGTTTCACCGATTTAAGCGTATTACATTCATAAAAAACGAAGGCTGATATTGCCCGTATATTGTCAGGTATAATGAGGTTTTCTTCATTTCCGTTATATTTCAACAGAATACCGCCGACACTGACGAACTCTTCCTTGCGGTTTTCGAGAAATCCTGTACCGTCAAATGCTTTACTGTCGATAAATGTGACGCTCAACGGTATAACCAGTTCCTCAAGGCTTACACAGTCGCTGAATGTACAGTCAAGTGACTTTACGCCGTTCGGTATGACGATCCGCTTTATTGAACCGCACCCCCGAAAGGCATTTTTATCTATCATAAAAATGCCTTTCGGGACTATGATCTCCGTATCATCGGCTTCCGGTGTGCATTTCAGCAGATTGAAGTCTTTATAATAAAATTTAACCAAAGAAAACTCCTTTCCGAATTATATCACAAACAGTGTCCGATAAAAGTCACATATAAGGCTTATAGTTCCAGCGATGACAGCGGGTCGCAAAAATTGTCGTGTTCCGGACTGTTTGCAACCGTCAGAAGAAATGCGGCGGCAGAGGTATTACCCTGCTCGTCTGCAAATTCAATAAGCCCTGTTACATTCCCGGCGGTGATCAAGCCGTTTTTCTTGCATATTCCGAGTAGCTCGGCACTGTCCTGCGTAATACAGTAACGTACGGCGTTTTCCGCATTATTATGCAAAAAATCAAGGTAATGCTCCTCTGCTGCGGCGCTGAGATTCACTCTGTACATAAGCCGTGAAAACGCTATCGCATATTGAAGATTTTCGTCCTGCAAAGCGGGGAAATAATTATCCTGCGCCGTAAAGTCAAAACCGCCTTTGTCCCAGATATTACGCAATATAAAATTGTACGCCGATGATCCGTCGGTCGCCGTAACTGCTTTATAAAGCGGTTTCCCGCTGATTGTGCTTCTGACAGTAACGCTTACACAATCGGAAAATGCGTCGCCGCCGACTGAAGCTATGCCGTCCGGGATCTCAAGTTCATGCAGGCTTTCGCACATAAAGAATGCCTTTTCTCCTATACTTTCCAACCTGTCGGGAATATTTACCGATTTCAGGTTGTGGCAGTTCAGAAATGCCATATTCCCTATTTTAACCAAACTGTCGGGAAGCGTGATACAAGCAAGGCTTGTACACTCTTTGAATGCTCGCTCATCAATCTCTGTGACTGTATCGGGCAGAGATACCGATATCAACGACAGGCAACTGCCGAAAAGATTATATCCTATCTTAGTAACGCCTGCGGGAATGTCAATACTTTCAAGGCTTGTGCACCCCCAGAAAGCAGAATTCCCGATTGCCGTAAGTTTATTATCAAGATATATTGTATTGAGTGCACTGCACTGGGCGAAAGCACAGCTTCCGAGCCGTTCAACACTGCCCGGCAACGTGACAGAAGTCAGCGATGAACAGCCGTAGAATGCGCCGTCGTTTATGACTTTCAGACTTTCCGGGAGCGTAACGGCAATAACGCTCTGTAAGCCGCAGAGGGCGTCCTTGCCTATGGTCGTTACACCGTCAGGCACGGTAATAACAGTTTCGTCCTCTTTTAGCAGACATTTTTTCAGTACAGCATCCTTTATATCAAATTGTGCCAAAGCAATTACCACTTCCTGTTTCTGTAGTATAAGAGAGTTCATTCTTCTTTGTTTACCGCAATAATTCTATATGTCGATATCATTATCGTCAACAAGCGGAATTCTGACTTTTTTGCTGTGACGTTATTTATTTTACGGGTATTTTTTCAAACACGGTATTCCCCCCGATATTTAGAAAATTCATCATGAGCAAGGTTTATGCGTTTTATATCTTTATGGTTTAAGTATATCACAACGCAGCTGAATATTCAATGTTTAATCAATGTCCGTAACAACAGGAAAACCGCACTGATATAAAGGTGCGGTCTCAGTTTGTAGAAAAAGTATGTTTTTGAAACAAACTTCTAACTCACTACCCCTATCCCCC